>NPIF01000913.1_pt1 | contig 199978 bp, 194 predicted proteins | sample 8637461 | NCBI WGS metagenome assembly NPIF01 (sample SAMN07420641, study PRJNA396082) | bioreactor metagenome | isolation source: sample BR12 brine-fed electro-methanogenic bioreactor BR | place: Japan: Kochi | collected 2016-12-09 | reverse complement strand
TCGAGTTTCGAGTTTCGGCAAGATTATCCCGCGCTTTTCGAAACCTCAAACTCGAAACTAGATCCTAGATACTCAAAAGCTGCTGGGTTTCGCGTATCGCATCACCGGTGCCGTCCATGTCGATGACGCTGACGTCCGGGCTGAGGCCGAGCTTGGCGAAGGCGGGTACCTGGCTGAGATCCTGATCAGCCAGCCGGTGGCCGCTCCCCAGATAGCTCTGCAGATTGGCAACGATCACCACGTCGACGAAGTCCGTGGCCGGCGAGTCGTAGGCCATGTTCTCATGTTGTTCCGCTGCCGCAATCAGCTCATCGGGGAAGTTCCATGAACGCAGGATGGCACCGCCGATGCGGGGGTGCAGTTCACTGATGACCCAGTCCAGCGCCTCTTCGTTCTGCAGCAGTTCCGGATAATCTTCCGCCTTGGTCAGGATCGGCATGGCGCCGATGTCGTGCACCAGGCCGGCCAGCAGCGCCTGCTCCGGGTTCAGCTTGGTGAACTGGCCTGCCAGGGCGTGGCAGATGGCCGCCACTTCGGTGCTGTGTTCCCACAACTGGCGCAGACGCTGATCGGTGACGTCGGAGGTGGCCTGGAACATCTGCTGCATCACCATGCTGGTGGCGAGATCGCGCACGATGCGCATGCCCAGGCGACTGACGGCCGCATCGACGCTTTCGATTTGACGTCCGGCACGCATCAACGGGCTGTTGGCAACCTGGATCAGGCGCGCGCTGAGCGCAGGGTCGCTGACGATGATCTTCACCAGATCGCTGATGGACGAATCGGGATCATCGACCACCTCGCGTACCTTGAGCGCGACTTCGGGTAGGGTCGGCAGTACCAGTCGGTTGTGTTCCAGGTCGGCGAGCAGTTCGTCGTAAAACTGGCGGCTGATGTCGGTCACGGTTCTTCCTTTTTTCTTTTGGAGTTAACTTCCGGTGTCCTGCGTTTCCACCGGAAACGCATAGGGCAGCGACTTGAATGTGACACGTCCGCCGGCGGCATCGCCGATGCGGACTTCATCTTTGTTTTCGAGCAACGACACCTGCACCACGACCAGCAGGTCAACGCCGCCGCCCGGGGCGGGCTGGGCGTCCACCACCTTGCCGGCGCCCTGACCGCTGTCCGAGCCGGCGCTATAGAGTTCGGTGCCCGGCGCGGGAGGTGTCCCTTCCGCGGTGTGGGCGAGATACATGCGTCGCTTCAGGGTGCCCAGATACTGCATGCGGGCCACCACTTCCTGGCCGGTGTAGCAGCCCTTGCGGAAACTGACGCCGTTGACCAGTTGCAGATTGACCATTTGCGGCACAAAGGCCTCCACGGTGGCGGGGAACAGATTGGGCAATCCGGCATGGATGTCGAGCAGAGCCCAGGCCGAGGCACCGGCGGGGCGGGCAACGGCGGCAAGACGCTGCCACAGGGCGGTAACCGCCGCCGCATCGCCAAACACCTCGGCACGGGGATGGGGGCCGGCGACGCGCACCACGGTCAGGCCGCTGCCGTGCGCCACCTCATCGGCCGCCTGCGGCATATGGTCCAGCTCCTGCGCCAGGCGGGCGAAAACGTGCGGGCCGGAGACGCCGATGCGCAGCAGGCTGTCGCCGGCGTCGGCCAGAGTCACCTTGGACATCAATACATACTTGCGCAGGCGTTCCAGCGCCGGCTGCACCAGAGCCGCCGGCATACGCAGGTAGTAGGCGCCGTCGCGCTGGAACAGGCGGAAGATGTTCAGCAGCCGTCCCTTGGGGGTGGGGTGGCCGCTGAGCTGGCTGCGCTCTGCGTTGACCTGGCGCACGTCGTTGGTGAACTGTCCCTGCATGAAGGTGACGGCGTCGGGACCTTCGACCCGGAGCAGGCCGAAATGGGACAGATCGACCAGAATGTCGCCTTGCAGGGCCGCGGCACGTTCCTCATCCGGGGCGCCGAAGTGCTCGATCCGGCCGTCCGCGAGAGTGGCGCCCGCCTGCCGGAGAAATGCCTGCCATTCGCTCAACATGCGCTGTTCCTCAATGGATTGCTTGCGGCCCATCATAGCCAAATAGGCCGGTCTTGGTAATACCGGAGTGAATCGGGAAACATCTGCTTAATTGGGGCTCTGATATACTTCACAAGCCATGACAGTCCCCAGTAAACGTCCGGTTTTCTTCCACCTGCTGCAATTGCAGCTTCCGGTGACCGCGCTGGTTTCCATTGCCCACCGCGTTTCCGGCATTCTGCTGTTTCTGGCCCTGCCTGCGGCAATCTGGCTGCTGGATCGCTCGCTGAACGATGCGGAAGGTTTTGCCGCCGCCGGGCATATGCTCGACGGCTGGCCGCGGCGGCTGGCGGCGCTCGTGCTGTTGTGGGCGCTGGTCCATCATCTGTTGGCGGGCCTGCGTCTGCTGCTCATCGACGCCGAGATCGGGGTCAAACGCAACGCCGCGCGCCGCACTGCCTGGGGCGTGGGCACTGCCGCGCTGCTGGCCCTGATTGCCGGAGTGGTGTGGCTATGAGTCATCAGGTTACCGGCCTGCGCGCCTGGATACTGCAGCGGCTCAGCGCGCTCTACCTGTCCGGCTACCTGTTGTGGGCCTTGGCGTATTTTTCCCTGCATCCGGTAAACGACTACGCTGCCTGGCGCGCCCTGTGGACGCAGCCATCCATGGCAATAGGCACGGCACTGCTGTTCATCGCCCTGCTGGTGCATGCCTGGGTCGGCATCCGCGACGTCATACTCGACTATGTGCGGCCGCCGCTGCTGCGGCTGTCGCTGCTGGCCCTGCTCTGGGGCTGGCTGCTGGTGCTGGCGGTTTGGCTGGCGCGCATCCTGATTGGAGTGACCTCATGACGTTGCCCCCGGCGCGAAAGTTCGACACCCTGGTCATCGGTGCCGGCGGCGGCGGTTTGCGCGCTGCGCTGCAACTGGCGCAGGCCGACGCCAGCGTCGCCGTGGTGTCCAAGGTGTTTCCCATCCGTTCCCACACCGTTGCCGCCCAGGGCGGCATCAACGCCGCCCTGGCCAATGTGCTGCCGGACAATTGGCACTGGCATATGTACGACACCATCAAGGGCAGCGACTATCTGGGCGATCAGGATGCCATCGAGTACATGTGCCGCGCGGCGTCCAATATCGTCATCGAGCTGGAACACGCCGGGGTGCCGTTTTCGCGCCTGCCCGATGGGCGCATCTACCAGCGCCGCTTCGGCGGCCAGAGCCAGAACTTCGGCGGCGAGCAGGCGGCGCGCGCCTGCGCCGCGGCGGATCGCACCGGCCATGCCATCCTGCACACCCTGTATCAGCAGAATATCCGGGCCCGCACCCACTTCTTCGACGAGTATTTCGCGGTGGATCTGATCCGCGACGAGCAGGGTTACATCCTGGGCGTGCTGGCGCTGGAGATCGAAACCGGCGAACCGCTGCTGATCGAGGCCAAGACCACGCTCATCGCCACCGGCGGAGCCGGCCAGCTGTTCCGTACCAATACCAATGCGCGCATCAATACCGGCGACGGCATGGCTATGGCACTGCGCGCCGGGATACCGTTGCAGGACATGGAGTTCTTCCAGTTTCATCCCACCGGGATCGCCGGCAAAGGCATGCTGATCAGCGAAGGCGTGCGTGGCGAGGGCGGCTATCTGGTCAACAAGGACGGCGAACGCTTCATGGAACGTTACGCGCCGCACGCCAAGGATCTCGCCAGCCGCGACGTGGTGAGCCGCGCCATCTATACCGAGGTGAGCGAAGGCCGCGGCTGCGGCCCGCAGGGCGACCACGTACTGCTCAAACTGGATCATCTGGGCGAGGAGACGGTGGCGACACGCCTGCCGGCCATACGCGAGCTGGCGCGCACCTTCCTCCATATCGATCCCGCCCGTACGCCCATCCCGGTCTACCCCACGGCACACTACACCATGGGCGGAATACCGACCGATCGCCATGGCCGGGTGGTGGTGCCGGCAGGGCAGGGCGAGGAAGCCATTCCCGGCCTGTACGCCGTGGGCGAATGCGCCTGCGTGTCGGTGCACGGCGCCAACCGGCTGGGTGGTAATTCGCTGCTCGACATCGTGGTGTTCGGCCGTGCCGCGGGCAACGATATCATTGAATATCTGCGCGAAAACCGCTTCCACCGTCCGCTCAATGTCGCCAGTGTGGAGCAGGCGCTGGCACGCCTGGCTCGCTGGGAACGGCAAGGCGAGGGCGAAACCGTGGATGGGCTGCGGCGTGAGCTGCAACAAATCATGGAGCAGCACTGCGGCGTGTTCCGCAGCCAGGCCGTACTGGAACAGGGGCTGGACAAGGTGGTGCAGGTGCAACAGCGGCTGGCGCACGCCGTCCTGCGCGATCACAGCCGCGTATTCAATACCGCGCGTATCGAGGCCTTGGAGCTGGAGAACCTGGTGGAGCTGGCCCTGGCCACCGTCACCTCAGCACTGGGCCGCACGGAAAGCCGCGGCGCGCACAGCCGTGTCGATCATCCGCAGCGCGACGACGAGCGCTGGTTGCGCCATACGCTATTCTTCCGTGAGGAGCGCACCCTGGATTACAAGCCGGTGCGGATGAAGCCGCTGACGGTGGAGTCCTTTGCGCCGAAGGAAAGAACCTATTAACAGCAATTCAAAATTCAAGATTCAAAATTGTGCGCAGCATGGCGCATGCTGTTTATTGAATTTTGAATTTTGAATTTTGAATCCAGGATTTCGTTTTCGAAATGAAATTTTCGGTCTATCGCTACAATCCTGATACCGACGCTGCGCCGTACATGCAGGCCTTCGAGCTGCGCGAGGTGCCGCCGGGGATGATGCTGCGCGATGCCCTGCTGGAGTTGAAGGCCTCGCAGGATGAAAGCCTGAGCTTTCGTCATTCCTGCGGCGAAGGGGTGTGCGGCTCGGACGGTCTCAACGTCAATGGTCGCAACGTCCTCGCCTGCATCACGCCCGTGGCCGGGCTGCGGGAGCCGGTAACGGTGCGGCCGCTACCGAAAATGCCGGTGATTCGCGACCTGGTGGTGGACCTGAGCCAGTTCTACCACCACTACCGCTCGGTCAAGCCTTATCTCATCGCCTACGATCCGGAACCGGAAGTGGAGCGCCTGCAAAGCCCGGAGCAGCGTGCCGAACTGGACGGGCTGTACGAATGCATACTGTGCGCCTGCTGCTCCACCGCCTGTCCGTCATTCTGGTGGAATCCACAGCAGTTCCGCGGCCCCGCCGCCCTGTTGCAGGCCTGGCGCTTCATCGCCGACAGCCGCGATCAGGCCAAGGCTCAGCGCCTGGACGAACTGGAAGGGCCCTATCGCCTGTTCCGTTGCCATACCATCATGAGCTGCACGGATGTGTGCCCCAAGGGCCTCAATCCCACGCGGGCCATCGGCCGCATCAAGCAACTGATGCTTACACATCAAGTGTGAGTTGCGAGTTTCTGGTTTCGAGTTTCGAAAAGAAAATGAGCCACGAAATGCATTCGGAACCCGAAACTCGAAATTCGAAACTGCGCCAGCTCCGCTGGCGCTGCCGGCGCGGGATGCTGGAGCTGGACATCCTGCTGGACGGATTTCTCCAGCACGGCTATGCGGCGCTGGATCAGGAACAACGGGCGGACTTCGAGCGCCTGCTGGCCCTGCCCGATCAGGAATTGCTGGAATATCTGCTCGGCACAAAGACCGCCACGGAAGGGAGTCTTGCCCATGTCATCGCCTGCATCCGCAACGCCGCTCTACCTTGAACCCGTTCCCTCCCGCCTGTTGCTGCGGCTGCTGCTGACGGCCCATTTCGCTACCGCGCTGCTCCTGTGGCTGTTGCCGCTGCCGTGGTGGTGGCCGGCAGCGGCGATGCCGCTGTTGCTGGCCGGCTATCTGCATGCACGCCGGCGCATGCTCGCCCCGGTACGCATCGCCCGCGAAAGCGACGGCAGTTGGTTGTGGCATCGGGAAGATGGGGCGGTGGTACCGGTACGGCTGTTGCCGGACAGCGTGCTGACTCATCGGCTGGTCCTGCTCCACCTGCGGGAGGAGGGCGGCAGGCGTCATGTACTGCCCGTGCTGGAAGACAGCCTGCCGCCGGAGCGGTTTCGCGCGCTGCGGGTGGCCTTGCGGCTGGAACGCGTGTGAGGCAGACGCCGTAATCAGCGCAGCGGCGAGTTGTCCGGAACGAGAACGGTGTCGTGCGGTGAGTCCGGTGCCAGATCTGGATAGTCGAGGGTATAGTGCAGGCCGCGGCTTTCCTTGCGCGCCATGGCCGAGCGGATAATCAGGTCGGCGACCTGGACCAGGTTGCGCAATTCCAGCAGATCGTTGGTGACGCGGAAATTGCCGTAGTACTCATGAATTTCCCCACCGAGCAGATCGACACGGCGCTTGGCCCGTTGCAGGCGCTTGTCGGTGCGGACGATGCCGACGTAGTCCCACATGAAGCGGCGCAGCTCCTCCCAGTTGTGGGATACCACCACCTCCTCGTCGGAGTCGGTGACGCGGCTTTCGTCCCAGGCCGGCAGTTCGCCCACCGGCGGCAGTCCGGGCAGGCGGGCGGCGATGTCGGTGGCGGCGGCGCGGCCGAACACCAGGCACTCGAGCAGGGAATTGCTGGCGAGGCGGTTGGCGCCGTGCAGTCCGGTGAAGGTGACCTCGCCCGCCGCGTACAGGCCGTTGATGTCCGTACGTCCGTGCAGGTCGACCATCACTCCGCCGCAGGTGTAGTGGGCGGCAGGTACCACCGGGATGGGCTCGCGGGTGATGTCGATGCCGAACTCCAGGCAGCGGGCATAGACGGTCGGGAAGTGGCTCTTGATGAACTCCGCCTCGCGATGGCTGATGTCGAGATAGAGGCACTCCACACCCAGCCGCTTGATTTCGTGGTCGATGGCGCGGGCGACGATGTCGCGCGGCGCCAGTTCGCCGCGCGGGTCGAAGCGCGGCATGAAGCGGGTTCCGTCCGGCAACAGCAGCTTGCCGCCTTCGCCGCGCACCGCCTCGGTAATCAGGAACGACTTGGCCTTGGGGTGATACAGGCAGGTCGGATGGAACTGGTTGAACTCCATGTTGGCCACGCGGCAGCCGGCGCGCCAGGCCATGGCGATGCCGTCGCCGGTGGAGATGTCCGGATTGGACGTGTACAGATAGACCTTGCTGGCGCCGCCGGTGGCCAGGACCACGGTCCGGGCACGGAACACCTGCACCTTGCCGCGGTGACGGTCAAGGACGTAGGCCCCCAGAACGCGGTTGTCGCCGTGCCCCAGCTTGGCGGTGGTAATCAGATCCACCGCAATGTGGTTGTCGTGTATGGCGATGTTGCCGCGCGCCCGGGCACTGTCGAGCAGCGAGGTTTCGATGGCGCGACCGGTGGCGTCGGCCGCATGGATGACGCGCCGATGGCTGTGGCCCCCCTCCCGGGTGAGATGGTAATCGTGGTGATGGTCCTCCCGCTCCTCGCCGGTAAAGGCGACGCCGTGATCGATCAGCCACTGGATGGCCGCGCGGCTGTGCTCCACGGTGTAACGCACCGCATCGGGGTGGCACAGGCCGGCACCGGCATTGAGGGTGTCTTCGATGTGCGACTCCACCGAGTCATGGGCGTCCAGCACGGCGGCAATACCACCCTGGGCATAGAAGGTGGAGCCTTCGGCGCTGGCGGACTTGGCCAGTACGGCGACGTTCAGGGACTCGGGCAGACTGAGGGCCAGGGTAAGGCCGGCGGCGCCACTGCCGATGATCAGGACATCATAGTGGTGCTGGGTTTGGGGTTGCATCGGTTCGCGCAAACGTCGTCTCTGGCCGGGAATGTGGCGGGAGCCGCTGGCCGTGGCCATGCGGCTTGTTTATCATGGCGACACTATACGAAGAGAGGACTGAATAAGTCCATCCTGAGGATAGCGTCTGCGGGCGGAAGGCGGGTGGATTTCCCGTCCCCGGGTATTTCACTGACCTGGCGGCAGATATCTCCTGTGCCCGGGGCGGCGCGGCGGCGCATTAAAAACGCGAAATTTTTGGCGAACTCCCGCCGACAGCGGCAGTCTATACCCGGTGTCCAGGTGGGACGCCGCCTTATAGCAACGGATGAAAAGGTGGGGCCCCATGGGCGTGCAGTATGCTGATCAGGAACTTGTCGAGCGCGTCCAGCAGGGTGACAAGCGCGCGTTCGACCTCCTGGTCCTCAAATATCAGCACAAGATCGTCAAGCTGATTTCGCGCTATGTACGGGATCCGGATGAGTCGCTCGATGTTGCCCAGGAAACCTTCATCAAGGCCTATCGGGCCCTGGCCAACTTCCGCGGCGAAAGCGCGTTCTATACCTGGCTCTATCGCATCGCCATCAACACGGCCAAGAATCACCTGGTGGCCCTGGGCCGGCGCCCGCCGGACACGGACATCGATGCCGCCGACGCCGTCCAGCTGGATATGGAGTCCTCCGTCTCCCTGCGCGAAAGCGATACCCCCGAACACATGGCCCTCAAGGACGAAATCGAACGCACCATTTTCCGTGCCATCGAGGACCTGCCCGAAGATCTGCGCACGGCCATCACCCTGCGGGAGCTGGAAGGGCTCAGCTACGAAGAGATTGCCGAGGCCATGGGGTGTCCCATCGGCACGGTGCGATCGCGTATTTTTCGCGCGCGCGAGGCCATTGATACGAAACTCAAGCCCCTGCTTGATTGACTAAGCATCATAAGACAGCAACCTGACACGGCCAAACCCGAGGCGGTACCAAAATGGAAGACCATACGAGTGAACAGCTGTCGGCCCTGGTGGATGACGAATTGCACGGTCCCGCCCTGCGCCAGGCCCTTGAGCGCCTGCGCCGCGACGGGGATATGCAGGGGCGCTGGGGCCGCTACCACCTGATTAGCGACGCACTGCATGCCAATCTTTCCGCCGCCGACAGCACCAGTCTCCACCTGAGGGTGCGTCAGGCGCTGGAGGCGGAACCGACCTTGCTGGCTCCCCGCCGCAAGGCGCGCCTGCCGCTGCTGGCCAAACAGGCCGCCGGTGTCGCCATTGCCGCATCAGTGGCCGCCGTGGCCATCCTCGCCATACGGCAGCCGGACGTGCAGCCGGCAGGTGGCGCCTTTGCGCCGGCCAGCGTGGCGCAAATGGCGCGGCCGGCCAATGACATGGTGCAGCTGGCCAGTACCGGCGGCGCGGCGGTCGCCGCGGGCGAACACAGTGTGCGCGGCCGGCTGAATCCCTATCTGGTCAACCATAACGAGTATTCCGTTTCCTCCGGCATGCAGGGCGTGCTGCCCTATGTCCGCATCGTCAGCAACGAGAAGGTCAAGTGAAGTCTTTCCACGTTCGTCCCTTTCTGGGCGGCGCGCTGCTGGCCGTCCTGCTGCTGCCGGAGGCGATGGCCGGCGATATCTCCACCCTCACACCGCGCCAGTGGCTGGAGCGCATGTCGCAGGCCGCCCATGAGCTGAACTACGACGGCATCTTCGTCTACTCCCATGACGGCCATATGCAGACCATGCGCATAGTCCATGGCCGCAGCGAAGGCAACGAACGGGAGCGGCTGCTGGCCCTGAGTGGGCCGTCGCGCGAGGTCATCCGCGACAATGACAACGTCACCTGCATCCTGCCCGACGACAATGAAGTCGTGGTGGAGCGTACGGGCCCGGGGCGGCGCCTGCCCCTGGACCTGCCGGAAAGGCTGGAAACCCTGGAACGCTACTACAGTTTCACCGACGGCGGCAGCGAGCGCATTGCCGGGCACGGCGCCCGCAAGATACTTATTACCCCCCTGGACCGGTACCGTTATGGCCATGCCCTGTGGCTGCACAGCGACCAAGGCCTGTTGCTGCGCGCGGAACTCTATAACGAAGATGGCCTTGCGGTGGAGCAACTGATGTTCACCACCCTGCAGTTCCACGACACCTTGCCCGCAGCCCTGCTGGAGCCGGAGACCCGGGGCCGCGACGTGATCTGGCAGCGTGACCGCGAGCGGGAGGACCTGCCGTCGGAGGCGGAGCAGTGGTCCATCGGAGAACTGCCCCCCGGCTTCGTGCTGGAGAATCGTCGCCATCACTTCATGCCGGGCATTACGAACTCGGTGGAACACCTGCTGTTCAGTGACGGCCTGGCCTCGGTCTCGGTATTCATCGAGCCGGAGGCCGAAGGCCAGCCCGGAATGGTCGGTGGTTCCCGCCTGGGAGCGGTCAATGCCTATACCCGCTCCCTGGAAGGGTATTCCATCACGGTGATGGGGGAGGTGCCGCCCGTGACGGCGCGCCTCATTGCCGATTCGGTCAGTTTGCGTCGCTGAAGCCATGCTCGAAGAACGGGGACAGGTGGTTCGGACAGCCGGTGACTCCGCCTGGGTACGGACCGAGCGGCGCAGCAGCTGCGGCAGCTGTTCCGCCCGCAAGGGCTGCGGCACCGGCGCCCTGGCGGGGGTGTTCAGCGCCCGTGCCCATGAAGTTGAGGTACTCAATCCCATCGGCGCAGCACCCGGTGACGAGGTCATCGTCGGCATCAGCGAATCCATGCTGGTGCGCGGCTCCGCCGCCGTCTATCTCTTGCCGCTGCTTACCCTGATGGCCGGTGCGTTGCTGGCCGAGGGGATGGCTCCGCAACTGGGGCTGGCCGGCAGCGATGCTCCCGCCATCCTGGGCGGCACCGCCGGCCTGGCTGCCGGCTTTTTCTGGCTGTACCGGCGCCATCGCCGCCGGGGCCGCACCGCCGCCGCCATGGCGGTGATCCTGCGCCGCGTTCCCACCGTGACGACGGCGACTCTTCTGTCCGGAAAACTCAAAGCGAATTAATGCCATGACTCGACAGACCGTTCACCTCTCCTGGATTTCCCTGCTCCTCCTGCTGCTGAGCAGTGCCGCCATGGCGCGCGAGCTGCCCGATTTCACCGTGCTGGTGGAAAAGTATGGCCCGGCCGTGGTCAACATCAGCACCAAGCAAAAAGTCCAGGCCCGGGCGCAGATGCGCCTGCCGCCGGGCGTGCCGATGCCGGAGTTCCCGGAAGAGGGGCCGTGGGGCGATTTGTTCCGTCATTTTTTCGGCAATCCGGGCGAGATGCCGGACCATCCTGACCGCGAGGAGGCCCGTTCCCTGGGATCGGGCTTCGTCATCGACAGCGACGGTTACATCCTGACCAACAATCACGTGGTGGAGGGGGCCGATGAAATCCTGGTACGGCTCAGCGACCGGCGCGAGGTGGAGGCCAAGCTCATCGGTGCCGACAAGCGCAGCGACCTCGCCCTGCTCAAGGTGGAAGCCAGCGGTTTGCCGGTGGTCAAGTTCGGCCAGGGCGACCAAATCAAGGTGGGCGAATGGGTGATGGCCATCGGCTCCCCCTTCGGCTTCGATCACTCCGTCTCCGTCGGCGTGGTCAGCGCCCTGGGCCGCAGCCTGCCCAGCGAGAGCTACGTGCCCTTCATCCAGACCGACGTGGCCATCAATCCGGGCAATTCCGGCGGACCGCTGTTCAATCTGGACGGCGAGGTCATCGGCATAAACTCCCAGATTTACAGCCGCACCGGCGGGTTCATGGGGCTGTCCTTCGCCATACCGGTGGATGTGGCGCTGGACGTGGTGGCCCAGATCAAGGACAAGGGCTATGTATCGCGCGGCTGGCTGGGCGTGCTGATCCAGGACGTTACCCGCGAGCTGGCCGAGTCCTTCGGCATGAAACGCCCGGCCGGCGCCCTGGTGGCCAAGGTCCTCAAGGACGGCCCGGCGGCCAAGGCCGGTATCGAGGTCGGCGACATCATCGTCGAGTTCGGCGGCAAGGATATCGACGCCTCCTCGGATCTGCCTCCCGTGGTGGGACGCAGCCGTGTCGGCGCCGATACCAGGGTAACCTTGATCCGCAACGGCAAGAAGCAAAGCCTGACCGTACGGGTGGAGGAACTGCCCAAGGAAGAGGAGCTGACGCTGGCGGAGGGCAAACCTGCCAAGAGCAGTGACAACGCCCTCAACGTCACGGTGGCCGATCTGACCCCGGAACAGCGCAAGGAACTGGGGCTGGAGAAGCGGCAGGGCGTCATCGTGCAGCAGGTGGAGGAGGGACCGGCCCAGGAGGCGGGCATCCGCCGCGGCGACGTGCTGCTCAAGCTGAACAACGTGGACGTGGACAACGTGGCCCACTTCAAGCGCCTGGTGGGCGAGCTGCCTGCCGGGAAATCGGTACCGGTACTGATACAGCGGCGCAGCGGCCCCATCTTCCTCGCCCTGCGGCTGCCCAAGTGACGCCGGAGCTGACCGTCTACCTGCGCGAGGGCTGTTCGCTGTGCGAGGACATGCTGGCTGAGTTGCGCCCCCTGCAGGCCGAACTGACGTTCGGCCTGCATACCGTCGACGTGGATTCAGACCCGGCCCTGGCCCGGACCTACGGCGAGCGGGTGCCCGTATTGACTGCCCCGGACGGCGAGTTGTGCCATTACTTCCTGGACCATGAGCGTGTCCGCCGCTATTTCGCAGCCCCCTGATTTTCTGTACAATTTCGCGCACTGCGGCGCCCGATGGGCGCCTCTTCGTTTTTTGGCTTACATTTGATGCGCAAGCGGCGGAACCTCTCTAGTGAGCGATCTCGAGCATATTCGTAATTTTTCCATCATCGCCCATATCGACCACGGCAAATCCACCATTGCCGACCGCTTCATCCAGGTGTGCGGCGGACTGACCGAGCGCGAAATGGAGGCGCAGGTGCTCGACTCCATGGATCTGGAGCGCGAACGCGGCATCACCATCAAGGCCCAAAGCGTGTCCCTCGACTACAAGGCGCGCAACGGCGAGACCTATCACCTCAATTTCATCGACACCCCGGGTCATGTCGACTTCTCCTATGAGGTGTCGCGCTCCCTGGCGGCCTGCGACGGCGCCCTGCTGGTAGTGGACGCCTCGCAGGGCGTGGAGGCGCAGACGGTGGCCAACTGCTATACCGCCATCGAGCAGGGCCTGGAGGTCATGCCGGTCCTGAACAAGATCGACCTGCCCGCCGCGGAGCCGCAGCGGGTCATCGCCGAGATCGAGGAGATCATCGGCATCGAGGCCGGCGATGCCGTGCTGGTGAGCGCCAAGAGCGGCCTCGGCATCGACGACCTGCTGGAACAGCTGGTGCAGAAGATCCCGGCGCCCAAGGGCGACCGCAGCGCGCCGCTGCAGGCCCTGATCATCGACTCCTGGTTCGACAACTATCTCGGCGTGGTCTCGCTGGTGCGGGTGATGCACGGCGCGCTCAAGCCGAAGCAGAAGATCAACATCATGTCCACCGGGCGCAGCTACCAGGTGGATCGGGTCGGTGTGTTCACGCCCAAGATGAAGGACACCCAGGTGCTGGAGGCAGGCGAGGTGGGTTTCATCATCGCCGGCATCAAGGAGATCGACGGCGCGCCGGTAGGCGACACCATCACCCTGTCGGAACGACCGGCCGACAAGCCGCTGCCCGGCTTCCGCCCGGTACAGCCGCGGGTGTTCGCCGGCCTGTTCCCGGTCAGCGCGGAAAACTATGAAGACCTGCGTGAGGCGCTGGCCAAGCTGCGTCTCAACGATGCGGCATTGTTCTATGAACCGGAAACCTCCCAGGCGCTGGGCTTCGGTTTCCGCTGCGGTTTTCTCGGCATGCTGCACATGGAGATCATCCAGGAGCGTCTCGAGCGCGAGTACGACCTGGATCTGATCACCACGGCGCCCACGGTCATCTATGAGGTGCTCACCACCAAGGGCGAGATACTGAAGGTGGACAATCCGGCCAACCTGCCGGAGCCCAACTACATCGCCGAGATCCGTGAGCCCATCATTACCGCCAACATTCTTGTGCCGCAGGACTATCTGGGCAATGTGCTGACCCTGTGCACCGAGAAGCGCGGCGTGCAGAAGAACATGCAGTTCGCCGGCAAGCAGGTGTCGGTCAATTACGAGCTGCCGCTCAACGAGGTGGTGCTCGACTTCTTCGATCGCCTCAAGTCGGTGAGCCGCGGTTTCGCCTCCATGGATTATCAATTCAACCGCTTCCAGGTGGCCAACCTGGTCAAGCTGGACATCATGATCAACGGCGAGCGGGTCGATGCCCTGGCCGTGATCGTGCACCGCGAGCAGGCCCAGGTGCGCGGGCGCGAACTGGCCGAGAAAATGCGCGAACTGATTCCGCGCCAGATGTTCGATGTGGCCATCCAGGCCTCCATCGGTTCCCACATCATCGCCCGTACCAACGTCAAGGCCATGCGCAAGAACGTGTTGGCCAAGTGCTACGGCGGCGACGTCAGCCGCAAGCGCAAACTGCTGGAAAAGCAGAAGGCCGGCAAAAAGCGCATGAAGCAGGTCGGCTCGGTTGAAATTCCGCAGGAGGCATTCTTTGCCGTCCTGCACGTAGGCAAGAAGGGGTAGTCATGGATTTTCCCGCGATTCTGGTGCTGGCCACCGCGGTTACCGGCATGGTCTGGGCGCTGGACATATTATTGTGGGCGCCCAAGCGCCGGGCACGGGCAGTCGCTGCCGGCGCATCGGAAGCCGCCCTGGCGGAAGAGGCGGACAAGGCACCCTACCTGGTCGACCTGTCGCGCTCCTTCTTCCCGGTAATCCTGATCGTCCTGCTTATTCGCTCCTTCGTGGTGGAACCGTTCCGCATTCCGTCCGGTTCGATGATGCCGACGCTGCTGGCGGGCGACTTCATCCTGGTCAACAAGTTTTCCTACGGTCTGCGCCTGCCGGTGCTCAACACCCGCATCCTGGAGCTGGGCTCGCCCCAGCGCGGCGAGATCGTGGTGTTCCGCTACCCGGAAGACCCGCGCGTCGACTATATCAAGCGTGTCGTCGGCGTGCCCGGCGATACGGTTGCCTATCGCAGCAAGGTGCTCTATATCAATGGCGAACCGATGCCGCAGGAGTACGTGGGCAGCTATGTGGGCGCCGGCTCGGGCACGGGCATGACCGGCGCCGCGGTGCGGGAAGAGAAGCTCGACGGCACGCCCCACCGGATATTGCTGCTGCCGGAAGGGTACGAGAGGGGCTTTGAATACACGGTAGGCGAGGGGCAGTATTTCGTCATGGGCGACAACCGCGACAACAGCCGGGACAGCCGCTTCTGGGGAACCGTGCCGGAGCAGAATCTGGTCGGCAAAGCATTCTTCATCTGGATGAACTGGGACTCGGCGGCAGGTCGTGTGGACTGGAGCCGCATCGGCAGCGGCATCAAATAGGGAGGGGGCGACTTGAAAACAATGCAAGCAACTAAGTCACGGCAGTCGGGCATGACCCTGATCAGCTGGATGATACTGCTGGTCATTCTCGGCGTCATCGCCATGAGCATCATCCGGCTGTTCCCAATATACCTGGAACACATGAGCGTCACCTCGTCCATGAATTCGCTGCAGTCGGATCAGGCCCTGCGCGGCGCCAGCCAGTCCGAAGTACGTACTGCACTGATGCGGCGCATGGACGTCAATGACGTCGACCGGGTCAAAAGCGAGGACATAACGATCCAGCGGGACGGCAACGTTTACCGCGTCAACGTCGCATATGAGGTGGTGGTGCCGTTCATACACAACGTCAGCTTCCTGGTGACGTTCGACGATACCGTGGAGGTAGGCACACGTTGAGGCCGCCGCTGGACACGCTGTGCCGCAACCTGGGCTATCGGTTTACCGATCCACAGCTGCTGGAAACCGCGCTGACCCATCGCAGTGTCGGCAGCCGCAACAACGAACGGCTGGAGTTTCTGGGTGATGCGGTCCTCAGCTTCGTCATTTCCGCCGAACTGTATCGCCGCTTCGATGACGTCAACGAAGGCACCCTGAGCCGGCTGCGTGCGTCCCTGGTCAAGGGCGACACCCTGGCGCTGATCGCGCGCGACCTGGACCTGGGCGACTATCTCAACCTGGGATCGGGCGAGTTGAAGAGCGGCGGCTATCGTCGCGACTCCATACTCGCCGACGCAGTCGAGGCCATCCTGGGGGCCGTCTACCTGGACGGCGGCATCGATCATGCCCGCCAGCTGATACTGGAGCTGTACGAAGAGCGCTTCGGCGCCGTTCAGCCGGCCGCCAATCTCAAGGATCCCAAGACCCGCCTGCAGGAGTTTTTGCAGGGGCGCCGTCTGCCGCTGCCGACATATACCGTGACCTCGATGGAAGGCGAGGCACATGATCAGACCTTCACGGTAAGCTGTGCCGTGGAAGGCCTGGAACAACCCACTGTTGCCTCCGCCGCCAGCCGCAGAAAGGCGGAGCAGGCGGCGGCCGAACTTGCCTTGCGAGCGCTCGAAAATGGCTGAAACCGAAAATTACCGTTGCGGCTATGTGGCGCTGGTCGGCCGCCCCAATGTGGGCAAGTCGACGCTGATGAACCATCTCATCGGCCAGAAGATCAGCATTACCTCCAGCAAGCCGCAGACCACCCGCCACCGCATTCTCGGCATCAAGACCGAGCCGGCCTACCAGGCGGTATTCGTGGACACGCCCGGCCTGCACCAGAACGCCAAAAAAGCGGTCAACCGCTATATGAACCGCACCGCCAAGAGTGCACTGGCCGACGTGGATTTGATCATTTTCGTGGTCGAGGCGGCACGCTGGACCGATGATGACGAAAACGTGCTGCGCCAGCTGCGCGCGGCGGGCAAACCGGTGGTTCTGGCGGTGAACAAAATCGATCACATCAAGGACAAGGCCGAGCTGCTGCCCTTGTTGCAGGGACTGGCGCGCAAGATGGACTTCGCCGCCCTGGTTCCGGTCTCGGCGCTGCGCCGCTCCAACCTGGAAGAGCTGGAGGCGGTGGTGGCGCGTCACCTGCCCGAGAGCGAGCCATTTTTCGCCGAGGACCAGATTACCGATCGCAGCGAACGTTTTCTCGCCGCCGAGATCGTGCGCGAGAAGCTGATGCGCACCCTGGGGCAGGAACTGCCCTACGAGCTGACGGTGGAGATCGAACAGTTCAAGCACGAAGACAACATGCTCAATATCGCCGCCGTGATCTGGATCGAGCGCGACAGCCAGAAGCCCATCGTCATCGGCAAGGGCGGCAGCGTGTTGAAGAAGGTCGGGCAATTGGCGCGTACCGACATGGAGCGCCTCTTCGACAGCAAGGTGTTCCTGCAACTGTGGGTCAAGGTGAAGGAGGGCTGGTCCGACGATGAGCGCGCCCTGTCCAGCCTGGGCTACACGGACGAGTAAACGAGAAACAATGGAGTCCGCCAATGAACGCGAATGGACGCAAATGATGATAAAGGATCACGGCCGTGAGACCGCTACACTGCGCCGCTGGATGAAAGGACAGCTTCTCGGCTAGCACTATGAATATTTGCGTCCATTTGCGTTTATTGGCGGACTGACCGAGGTTTCTTAGGGTAAATCCATGCGGACCGCACTGCGTCCTGCCTATGTCCTGCATCGCCAGCCCTACCGCGAAACCAGCCTGCTGCTGGAAGCCTTTGCGGTCGAAGAGGGACGCGTCGGCCTGGTGGCGCGGGGCGCGCGCAGCGGCAAGGGGGCGGGACGCGGCCTTCTGCAACCCTTTGTTCCGGTGCTTTTGTCCTGGTCCGGCCGCGGCGAGCTGGTCACCCTGACCGGCGTGGAGGGACGCGGCGGGCTGCCGCCGCTGGCCGGCCGGGCTCTGATCAGTGCGTTCTATCTTAACGAACTGCTGCTGCGCCTGTTGCAGCGTCACGATCCTCACGACGAACTGTTTCATGCCTACGAGCTGGCCCTGCAACGGCTGGCGGCGGTGCCGGAACAGCCGGAATGGACCCTGCGCCTGTTCGAGAAGGCATTGTTGCAGGAACTGGGGTACGGCCTGTTGCTGGACCACGAGGCACACAGCGGAACAGCCATTCAACCGGACGGACTCTATTGCTACCATGTGCAGCAGGGGCCGCTGAGCGATGACGGAATTGCCGCGCCGGCCGGGCCAAGGCTGCACGGGCGTACTCTTCTGGCACTGGATGCCGAAGAGGGGGCCGACGAGCAGGTGCTGGCCGAGGCCAAGACTTTGATGCGGGCGATCCTGGCGCAATATCTGGGAACGCGGCCGCTGCGCAGCCGCGAACTTTTTCGCCAAACATTTGCCGGCGGGACTGCCGTCCCGAAGGTACTCGACGAGGACTAAGACCTGTGAATCCGCTGCACGAAATCCTGTTGGGCGTGAACATCGATCATGTGGCCACCCTGCGCCAGCAGCGCGGCACCCGTTACCCCGATCCGATCCAGGCCGCCATCGAGGCCGAGCAGGCCGGCGCCGACAGCATCACCCTGCATCTGCGTGAGGATCGCCGCCATATACAGGATCGCGACGTGGAAATGCTGAGCGGCATTTTGCAGACGCGCATGAATCTCGAAATGGCGGTCACCGATGAGATGCTCGCCATCGCCGAGCGCATCAAGCCCGTGGACTGCTGCCTGGTGCCGGAACGGCGCGAGGAGCTGACCACCGAAGGCGGCCTCGACGTGGCCGGGCAGAAGGAGCGCATCCGCGAAGCCTGCCAGCGCCTGGCCGATGCCGGCATCCGCGTTTCGCTGTTCATCGATGCCGACGGCCGGCAGGTGGAAGCGGCCGCCGCGTGCGGTGCACCGTGCATCGAGATCCATACCGGACACTACGCCGATCTCACCGACCGCGACGCGGTTGCCGCCGAGCTGTCGCGCATCGAGCGCGCCGTCGCCATCGGCCGGCAGGCGGGGCTGCGCGTGAACGCCGGCCACGGCCTGCACTATCACAACGTTGCACCCATCGCCCGGATGGTCGACATCCATGAACTCAACATCGGCCATGCCATCGTCGCCCGTGCCCTGTTCAGCGGCTTCCAGAATGCCGTGGCCGAGATGAAACGGCTGATGGTGGAGGCGCGGCAACAAAGTCTGCACAGCGGCCGGCCCGGATGATCTACGGCATCGGCACGGACATCGTGGCTGTGGCGCGCATGGCCCGCGCGCTGGAACGGCACGGCGAGCGCTTTGCTGCCCGCATCCTGGCCGACGCGGAATTCGACGCCTATCGCAGCGCCGTCCATCCCGCCCGCTTTCTGGCCAAGCGTTTTGCCGCCAAGGAAGCGGCAGCGAAGGCGTTGGGGACCGGTTTCAGCAGCGGCCTGTCCCTGCACCACATTCACGTGACGCACGACGCTGCCGGCAAGCCGATGCTGAACTTCACGGACCGTGCCGCAGAAATGCTCGACGCCTGCGGTGTCGGTGCAACCTTTCTCAGCCTCGCCGACGAGCACGACTATGCCGTGGCGTACGCCATCCTGTTACGCCGCAGCGCGTAAAACCGCCAGAAGGAACCCAGCATGCTGGAATACATATTTTTCGACAGCTCATTGCGCGGCAAATTTGTCGACTATCTGCAATCCCGCGGGGTCGCAGCCGAGATCAGCGACAACGACGGCTTCCTGGTCAGTATCGCCGACGATCTGGACGACGAATTGTCCGACGGCATCGACGGCTATTACGAGGAATTGCTGCAGGAAAATGCCGCACTGCTGGAAGGAACGGAGGACGGCCTGGAGAAGAGCGCCGCGGGCGTGCGCGTGCAGCTGGCCGACGGCACGCCCTGCATGGTGCGTCTGGACCCCGACCTGATGGCCCGTCTGCTGGGCTGCATCGGTCTGGAGGAGTTGCGCGACATGGTGCAGGTCATAGCCGAGCAGGTGGAGGATCCGGACGACCGTCCCTTGTGCCACACCGCCAAGCAACGCTGACCGGCGGAGCGTCCCATGTCCCATCGTTTGACCGTTATCGGCAGCGGTTTCGCCGCCATTACAGCACTGCGCGAGCTGCGAGCGCGTAATCCGCAGGCGGAAATCACGTTGCTTGCCCCCAAGGCGGAGTTCGTTTTCCTGCCCAGCCTGATCTGGATTCCGTCGGGGCAGCGCCGGCCGGAACAGCTGGTGGTTCCGCTGCACAACTTCCTGCGCCGCCTGCGCGTCGATTTCCAGCCAGGCGAGGTCACCGGCCTGCGTGACGGCGGTCGCACGGTGGTTTCCAGCGGCGGTGAATTCGGCAACGACGGCCTGATCATCGCCAGCGGTGGCCGCTTCATCAAAAAGCTGCCCGGTATTGAACACGCCATTACGCCCTGCGAGGGCATCGCGGCGGCCACCGCCATACGCGATCGCCTCGCCGCCATGGCCGGCGGCACCATCGCCGTTGGTTTCGGCGGCAATCCCAATGAGCCGTCGGCGATGCGCGGCGGCCCGATGTTCGAGTTCCTGTTCGGCATCGACACCCTGCTGCGCCAGCAGGGCAGGCGCGATCAATTCAGGCTGGTGTTCTTCAATCCTGCCGCGGAGCCCGGCAAGCGTCTTGGCGCCAAGGCCGTCGGCGGTCTGCTGCGCGAAATGCGCCGTCGCGACATCGATACCCATCTCGGCCACAAGCTCAAGGGCTTCACTGCCAGCAGCGTAACGACCGAGGGCGGCGAGTTTGCCGCCGACCTGATACTGTTCATGCCCGGCATGACCGGCAACGCGTGGTTTGACAATACGGAGTTGCCGCGCTCTGCCGGCGGCCTGGTCCAGGCCGACGAATACTGCCGCGTGCCGGGATGGGAGCGGGTATACGTCGCAGGTGACTCCGGCAGTTTCCCCGGCCCCGACTGGATGCCCAAGCAGGCGCACATGGCCGATCTGCAGGCCAGGGCGGCGGCGGCGAATCTGAGCGCCGAACTGCGCGGCGCAACGGCAAAGGCGCGGTTCAAGGTGGAACTGATGTGCGTGGTGGACAGCCTGAACAAGGGCATGCTGGTATGGCGTACGCCGACACGCAGCCTGGTGCTGCCGTCCTGCCGCATCTGGCACTGGGCCAAGCGCCTGTTCGAGCGCTGGTACCTGCGCCAGCTGCGCTGATTTTCCATACGTATTTCACGGTTACTGTCGCTGGACATCCCCCGGTTCGTGCCGATACTTAACAGCAGGCACTGAATCGGGAGAGCGGCATGGAAAGGCGCGACTTGGTTGTCATCGGCGGCGGCGCCGGCGGCCTGGTGGTGGCCAGCATCGCCAGCCAGCTGGGCCTGGCCACCACCCTGGTCGAGAGCGAAGCTGAGCTGGGCGGTGACTGTCTGCACTATGGCTGCGTGCCCAGCAAGGCGCTGATCCAGGCCGCCCGGGTAGCCGCGCAGGTGCGCGAGGCAGGGCGCTTCGGACTCGATGCGCAACTCGGCCCGGTACAGCTGGACGCGGTCATGAATCATGTCTCCGATGTCATCGCCCAGTTGCAGCAGCACGACGATCCGGAGCGTTTCCGTTCCTACGGCTGCGAGGTGGTACAGGGACGGGCACGCTTCATTGGCCCCGATCAGATCCGGATTGGCGAGCGCGTTCTGGCGGCGCGCCGTTTCGTCCTTGCCACGGGCTCATCCGCCTTTGTGCCGCCCATCCCCGGACTGGCGGAAGCCGGTTTTCTCACCAACCGCGAGATATTTTCCCTGCGTAGCCTGCCGCCCCGCCTGGCCGTGCTCGGCGGCGGTCCCATCGGGGTCGAACTGGCGCAGGCCTTCGCCCGTCTGGACAGCCGCGTCACGGTTATCCAGCGCGGTCCGCGCATACTGCCGCGCGAGGACGAAGATTTGGTCCTGGCCTTGCAGCAGGTGATGCGGGACGAAGGAATTGAATTCTGTTTCAATGCAGAAGTGAATGATGTCGCCATGCAGGACGGCGCCCGTCTGCTGCGCTGCCGTGTCGGCGACGACATGCAGCATATCGTCGCCGATGAAATTCTGGTGGCCGTGGGACGCACGCCCAATGTGCAGGATATGGGGCTGGAAGAGGCCGGTGTGGTGTTCGACCGCAAAGGTGTCACGGTGGACAACCACCTGCGTACCAGCAACCGGCGCATCTTCGCCTGCGGCGACGTCTGCGGCCCGTATCAGTTCACCCACATGGCCGAATACCAGGCCGGCGTGGTCATTGCCAACGCACTGTTCCGCCTGCCGCAAAAGATCGACTACGGCGTGGTGCCCTGGGTGACCTACAGTGATCCGGAACTGGCCCGTGTGGGACTGAGCGAAGCCGAGGCGCAGGAGCAGGACATTGCCGTGGAGGTGTTGCGTTTCGATTTTGCCGCCAACGATCGCGCGGTGATTGAGCGCGCCCCGCAGGGTTTCGTCAAACTGCTGGTACGACGCGGGCCGCGCTGGTTAGGCGGCGGCCGCATTGCCGGCGCGGCAATCCTCGGCAGTCACGGCGGTGAACTGTTGCATGAAATCGCACTGGCGATGCGCAGCGGTGCCCGCATCGGCAGTATCGCAGCGACCATACACGCCTACCCGACACGGGCACAGATCCTGCGCCGCGCCGCCAACCGCCGTTACGCCGGCACCTTGTTCAGTCCGCTCAGCCGTATGCTGGCGGGCTTGGTCAACCGCACCTTCTGACCGGAGATTCGCATGCTAGCCACATTGCCCTTGCTGGAGCAGGTAACGTTTCCCGCCGTTACGCGCGGCACGCTCGATGCCCTGCAGGTGAACCTGGGCTATCGCTGCAACCAGCAATGCCTGCACTGCCATGTCAATGCCGGCCCCACGCGCAAGGAGGTGATGGACGATGCCACCGTGGATGCAGTGTTGGCCTATCTTGCGCTGGGGCGGGTGCGGACGCTCGATCTGACCGGCGGCGCACCGGAGCTGCATCCCCGTTTCCGTGAACTGGTCGTCGCGGCACGGCAGCACGGCCTGCGCGTGATCGATCGCTGCAATCTCACCGTGCTGGAGGAGGCGGGGCAGGAAACCACTGCCGAATTCCTCGCCGCGCACGGCGTGGAGATCACCGCCTCGCTGCCGTGCTATCTGGAGCAGAACGTCGATGCCCAGCGGGGCAAAGGGACGTTTGACGCAAGTATCAGGGTGTTGCAGCACCTGAACAGCCTCGGTTACGGCCGTGATTCCGCCAAGCCGCTCAACCTCGTCTATAACCCGCAGGGTCCCACGCTGCCGCCGCCGCAGCAGGGACTGGAGACGGATTACCGTGCCCGGCTGGCACAGCACTACGGCATCGTGTTCACCGCGCTCTATACCCTGGCCAACATGCCGATCAAGCGCTTCGGCAGCACGCTGCTGTCACGGGGACAATTCGACGACTACATGGTCCTGCTGCAATCGGCCCACCAGCCCGCCAACCTGGCGCAGGTGATGTGCCGCAACCTCGTCAGCATCGACTGGCGCGGCGTGATCTACGACTGCGATTTCAATCAAATGCTCGATCTGCCCCTGACCCACCCCGACGGCGCTGCCCGCCCGCTCACCATCACCGAGCTGGCGCAATACGAACTGGCCGGCCATCCCATCGTGGTGCGCGGCCATTGCTACGGCTGCACCGCAGGGCAGGGTTCCAGCTGCGGTGGCGCGCTGGTATGAAACGCCTGTCGGTCATCGTGCCGATGCTGAACGAGGCCGACGCCATCGAGGCGACGCTGAAGCGCCTGCAGCCTTTGCGCGCACTGGGTCACGAAGTGATCGTGGTCGACGGCGGCAGCGGCGACGGCAGCCGGGAGCTCGCCGCTCCCCTGGCCGATAGGGTCGAGATCGCGCCGGCGGGGCGGGGAACGCAGATGAACGCCGGTGCGGCGCTGGCGGAGGGTGACGTGCTGCTGTTTCTCCATGCCGATACGCAGTTGCCCGAGCGTGCCGAACTGCTCATCGCCCAGGCGCTGGCACCGGGCAACCGGGTGTGGGGCCGGTTCGACGTGCGCCTGTCGGGACCGCAGCGCGCCCTGCGCATGGTGGAATGGCTGATGAACCGGCGCTCCTGTCTCACCGGCATCGCCACCGGCGATCAGGCCATATTCATGCTGCGCCTCGCCTTCGAGCAGGCGGGGCGTTACCCGGACATTCCGCTAATGGAGGACATCGCCCTGAGCCGCTCACTCAAGCAGCTGTCGCCCCCGGCCTGCATCCGTGCGCGTGTAATGACCTCGAGCCGGCGCTGGGAGCGGCAGGGCATATTGCGCACCATCCTGCTGATGTGGCGCCTGCGCCTGGGCTATTTCCTCGGCGTGGATCCCGGCGTGCTCGCCATGCGTTACCGGCAGGCGGCGCATCGCTGATGACGGATGTGCGCCTGCTGGTATTTGCCCGTGCCCCGGTGGCGGGCGCGGTCAAAACCCGGCTGATTCCGGCGCTGGGGATGGAAGGCGCCGCCACCCTGCACCGGCATCTGCTCGAACACCAGCTGCGGCAGATTGGGGGAGAGCTGCGCGTCGAGCTGTGGTGCACACCGGACACCCTGCATCCGTTTTTTGCCGCGATGGCTGCACATCACGGCGTCACGCTGCACACCCAGCGGGGCGACACCCTGGGCGAACGCATGCATCATGCACTAAGCGATGCCTTGCAGCGCAGCGACGGCGCCCTGCTCATCGGCAGCGATCTGCCGACCATGGATCGATCGGTGCTGCAGGACGCGCACGACGCCTTGCGCCGCAACGACGTCGTCCTGGCCCCCACTGAAGACGGCGGCTACGGCCTCATCGGCCTGCACCAGGCCAACCGCCTGTTGTTCGAGGATATTCCCTGGAGTACCGCACAGGTGATGGACGCCACCCGGGCGCGGCTGCGCCAGCGCAACGCGCGCTGGGCCGAGCTGCCGCCGGTATGGGACGTGGATCGTCCCGAGGATTTGCTGCGCCTGCGCCGCCTGCCCGGTTGGGACACGCTGCTCGACGGGCTGGTAAAGTAGGGCCTGCCGCCAACCCGTTGAACAGATCACAACATGAATATCGCCCCTTTTGCCGTCGCCGCCCTGCCGCGCATCGTGTTCGGTGCCGGCCGCATCGCCGAATTGCCACAGCTGATCGCCGAATACGGCAGCCGGGTCCTGCTCGTCATCGGCCGCCATTCCTTTCTCAACTCGTGCCACGGCCCCGCGCTGATGCAGGCCCTGGCACAGGCCGGCATCAGCCATGAGATTTTCGTCGTCGAGGGTGAGCCGTCGCCGGAGATGGTCGACGCCGCCGTGGCCCAATACCGGGCTCCCGGACTGGATGTGGTCGTCGGCATCGGCGGCGGCAGCGTGCTCGATGCGGCCAAGGCCATTGCCGGCCTGCTGCCGACGGGCAACTCGGTACTCGATCATCTGGAGGACGTGGGCCGCGGCCTGCCATACAACGGTCCCTCGTTGCCGCTCATCGCCGTGCCCACCACCGCAGGTACCGGCAGTGAGGCCACCAAGAACGCCGTGCTTAGCCGCCACGGCCGCGATGGGTTCAAGAAATCCTTCCGTCACGACTGCCTGGTGCCGAAAGTGGCGCTGGTCGATCCGCAGCTGCTGGCAGCCTGTCCTTCGCACCTGATTGCCGCGCAGGGGATGGATGCCTTCACCCAGCTGCTGGAATCCTATGTCTCGTTGCGCGCCAATCCCTTCACCGATGCCCTGGCCTGGAGCGGGCTGGAGGCGGTTGCCGGCGGGTTCTGGGCGGCGTGGGAGGGCGGTGATGCGCCGGCCGCGAGCGCCGGACGATCGGCCATGGCCTATGCCGCGCTGCTGTCCGGCATCACCCTGGCCCAGGTCGGCCTTGGCTCGGTGCACGGCCTGGCGCAGCCGCTCGGCTCCCTGTTCCCGGTACCCCACGGCGTGGCCTGCGGCACCATGCTGGCGGCGGCCACCGCCGCCAATCTTCAGGCCCTGCGAGAGCGTGCGCCGGAGTCGATTGCGCTGGAGAAGTACGCCCGCGTGGGACGCCTGTTGACCGGCGATACCATGCTGGATGAGGCGGCAGCGGCACAGGCACTGGTGGACACCCTTGCGGGCTGGATAGAAAAACTGTCGCTGCCGCATCTCGGCAGTTTCGGCATCACGGCCAATGACATTCCGGCCATCGTCGCCGCCTCACGCAACAACAGCATGAAGAGCAACCCCGTGCTGCTGACCGACGGTGAGATCGCCGCCATGGTGAGGCAAAGGCTGTAAGCCATAAGGGCGGCGCAGGAATGAGTGCCCGGAACAGGGCAGAATAAAGTGATGTAGTGAACGTAGGATGGGTAGAGCAGCGCGAACCCCATCAACTCTTGCCCGTCGATGGTTTTCACTGTGTTCTACCCATCCTGCAGGTACGCATTTTGTGCTCGCGATCGGCGGCGGTGCTTGCCCCGAATCAAGGCATCAAATGTAGGATGGGTAGAGCGAAGCGAAACCCATCAGACCTCATCCCTCGCGCAAATAGAAATACTGCCAGTCAAAGCCGCTGACCTCGCGCAACAGCTTCATCAACTCATCGGCAGGCACGGCCTCGCCCTCGAACACGCCCCACACGCGCACAAAGAAGCGGCCGAAGCCGGCGCATTGGCGCCAGCGCAGCTGCGGGATTTGATATTGCTTGCCGCACAGAGGACAGCGCCAGGGTTGCGTGGGTGCAGTGTTCCATTGCGCGACCAAGTCCGGCCAGGCATCAATGCGGAATCCGCAACCGGGACAGCGCGGTGTCTTGACGTTGCTGCCGGCGAGAAATTGCGCCTGCTCGTAAGGGCCGTCGAGCCTGATGTGGCAAAACTCATCACCGGTGGCACCCGGCTCGCCCAGGGATACCACCGGTGAACAGCCAAGAAAGGTCAGCAGTTGCAGGAAGCGATCGCCGGGCCGGTAGTGCTGCTGCCCATCCAGCATCAGCGGCGCACCAATGAAACCGGCCTGCTCCAGGCGATAGAGCAGGTCGCGCTTGCTCTCCAGGGTGTGCGAGGGATCGGCGGGACAGAGGACGAGCTGGTTGACGGTCATCGGCGGCCTGGGGCAGGGGGTGGAATTGGCCGTCGATTATACCGGAAGCGGTTCTCCCGGGCCGCCGCCACCGCCGGCCGGCGGCGGCGGCCCCGGACATCAGCGGGAGGCGCCGGCTGCCAACACCCTGTGTTCCAGCTCGTCGAGCAGGCCCACTATCTGCTGTGACAGCGTATCGATGCGCGGATACAGTTCTTTGGCCTCTGTCACCTTGCCTTCCTGCTTGAGGCGGACGATGTCGCGGATCGCGCCGTGCAGCTCGGCATGGGGCTTCTCGATGTTACGGAATTCCTCCAGGCTGCCGTACTTGTGCCGCCCCTCGCCTTCGTACCACTTGCCCAGCAGGCAGTCGTGATGGGACACCGCCTGGCTCTGGGTCAGTGCGGCCTTGCCGGCGAGAAAGTCGCCGACGCGGGTTTTCCAGGCCATGTGGGCCTGCCGTGCGGCGTCGAAGTCGAAGCCCTTGGTGGACGCACTCTGGAAGCGGCCTACCGAGCGGCGCAGGCCTTCCGTCAGGCGCACCAGCTCCCGGCCGTACTCCGATGTTTGCTGCGCCGCCTCGGCGGTGCGTTCCGAGGCCGCATTTACCGTCGCCAGATTCTCACTCATGGATTCGGCCACGGTGCTTTGCTCTTCCGTCGCCACGGCGATCTGCGCCGTCATGTCGCGGATCTCGGTCACCGCGCCGGTGATGGCGCCGATGGCTTCCTGCGCCTGTTCGGTAGATTCCACGTTCTGGCTCATTTCCTGGCGGCTGGCCTGCATGATCGCCGCCACCTCGCGCGCGCCGCTTTGCAGCTGCTCGATGATGGCCTGGATTTCCCGGGTGGAGTCCTGGGTGCGTTGCGCAAGTATGCGCACCTCGTCGGCGACGACGGCGAAACCGCGGCCATGTTCGCCGGCGCGGGCTGCCTCGATGGCGGCGTTGAGCGCCAGCAGATTGGTCTGGCCGGCGATGCTGCCAATGACGTCGAGCACCACACCGACGTTGTTGCTTTCCTTTTCCAGCCGAGCCATCACCGCCGCCGATTTCTCGATGGTGGCGGCCAGGCCGCGGCTGGAGGCCATATTGTGCTGCATGATGACCTGGCCGGCGGCAGCCGACTCATCCGCCTTCTGTGCGGCGGCAGCGGCGCGGTGGGCATTGGCGGCCACCTCCTGGATCGACATGGCCATCTCGTGCATGGCAGTGGCGATCTGATCGATCTCGCGCTGCTGGACACTGATATGGGCCGAACTTTCATCGATGACCGCGGCGAGCTGGCATGTTTCCGCCTCCATCCTGGCACTCACATGCACCACCTCGTCGACCACAGTCTGCATCTTGTCGGCGAAGGTGTTGTAGCTGGCCGCCGCCTGTGCGGCCTCGTGGGTGCCGCTCAGCGGTATGCGTATGGACAGGTCGCCGTCGCCGCTGCTGACCCGTTGCAGGGCATCCACCACGGTGTGTACCGGTCTGCATACGGCGCGACTGACCAAGGAAATGATCATCACCGTAAATACGCCGGCGGCGGCCAGTACCGCGAGGAGGGTGGCAACGGCGGCATCGACGCGGTTGTTCAACGCATGCCGGGACTCCGTCGCCAGTGACATGGCTTGTTGCTTGAGTTCCGGTGCCTGCTGGGCGAGAAGCTCCGGCGCCTTGCGCGACAGTTGCTCGATTTGACGTAACAACAGCGTCTGCTGCTGGCCTGCCAGATTCGCCTTCAGGCTATCGGCAACATCGGCACCGGCCAACACGACGAGAAGGGCAACCAGCAGGGCACCCCCCATCTGGACGTAGTACTTCTGTTTGATGTTCATTTTCATCAACATGGCGAATCCTCCCTGGATGGACAGGCTGCATCAGGCAGTGCAGCGGCCAATGCGAAAAAAGGCATAGAAACCGGCGGCGCTGGACAGCAGCAGAAGCACGATTACCAGGGATACCAACGGTGACAACTCAATGGCGAACAGCATGTTCATGACACTCCTCCTTGTTTTACCTACCTTGGTTTGTTTCGGTATTCCTTGTTGACAATCAATCCGGCGGAAAGCGGACGGCAGCTCGCCCGGGACGCACTCGGGCGCAATGCCGGGCTCGCGGCGGGTCCCGACGTGGGCGTCACTGGATGAAGTGAGGTTCCCGGTCTTTGCGGTGCCTTGGGGAAGGCGGTCCGGGCGTTGCGGAAAGGCTGCGGGGACGACGATGACAGCGGCCGCGTTCCTTGCGACATGGCGTGGTTCTCCCAAAGTGTGTTCTGCATCTCAAGTCGCCTTCCCCTTGGGGGCGGCGATTGCGCATGGGTGGATGCGCAGCAGCGATCGCTCCAGCGACCACCTTTAGTATTTATTTACCCCTGTACCGGCCGATGGTGCCTGCCGGTCCAAGCCTGAGCCATCACGGTTTTTGCAGCCACGCGTCACATCGTTGCCGTTGCTGCAAATCCTGAATGTCTGCAGTAACAAGATAGCAGGTGTCGGCAGGCGCTGCCTGCAATACGGTGTTGAAGTCCATCAGCTCGTCGCGGCGGAAGGCGTGCACATGCACCGACGTGCCGGCGGCATGAGCGGCGATGACCTTCTCCAGGCAGGCATGGTTCACCCGCAGGCCGTCGACGGCGATGACGACATCGCCGGCGGCGAGGCCGGCCTGCTGGGCGGCTCCGCCGTCAAATACGTTGAGCAGCCTGGCGCCGGCAGGGTCGTCGCCGCTGCGCACGCCTAGCGCTGTGCGTGTGCTGCCGTTCTTGCCGCCCGCTTTGCCGCCCTTGTCGGCGGCGCCTTCGGCAGGACGCAGACGGTAGTCGATGCCGCAGGTGGCGAACAGCTCCGCCAGCGGCAGATCGTCGGTGCCGCGCAGCGCATGAGAGAAAAAATCCGACAGATCGACACCGGCCACGGCACTGATCAACTCCTCCAGTCCCTCTTCGGTCACACCCTGTACGCCGTGGCGCTGCCACAATGTGCGCATCACGTCATCCAGCGTTGCCGTACCGGCGTTGCGCAGGGTGAGGTCCAGCGCCAGGGCGATGAGACTGCCCTTGGTGTAGTAGCTCACGATTGAGTTTGGCGCGTTGTCGTCCTGCTTGTAGAACTTGGTCCATGCATCGAAGCTGGAATCGGCCACCGACTGCTTGAGGCGGCCGCTGCCGCGCAGCACCCGGGTGATGGTCTGGCCCAGCAGTTCCAGATAGCTGTCGCGGCCGATGAGGCCGCTGCGTACCAGGGCGAGATCGTCGTAATAGGACGTGACGCCCTCGAAGAACCACAGCAGGGGCGTATGCACCTCGCAGCTGAGGTCATAGGGCTGGAATACCGCCGGTTTGATGCGCTTGATGTTCCAGGTGTGGAAATATTCGTGGCTGCACAGGCCGAGAAAGCTGCGGTAACCCTCGCTCACCTCGTCCTGGCCGATACGTGGCAGATCGTCGCGGCTGCACAGCAGGCTGGTCGAGCTGCGATGCTCCAGGCCGCCATAGCCGTCGCCGGTAATCATTACCTGGAACAGGTAACGGTCCATGGGCGCCGGCTCGCCGAACAGGCGGATGTGGTACTCGCACACGATTTTGAGATCGTGCGCCAGGCGCGCCTTGTCGGCACGGTGGCGGCCGGTGAGCGTCATGGCGTGCGGCACGCCGTAGGCCTCGAATTCGATGAGGTCGAAACAACCCATTTCCACCGGGTGGTCGATGAGCTCGTCGTAGTCGGCGGCACGGTAGCCGCCGAAGGCCCAGTGCCGGGTTCCGGCGACGGGCAGGGTGGTGGCCACGCGCCACTCCTCGTACTCCGCGCCTTCCGGCGGCAGGATATCCACCTGGCAGGGCTGATCGTCCTGGCCGTGTACGCGCAGGAATACGCTACTGCCGTTGAAGTAGCCGTGGGTGGTGTCGAGGTGGGCGCTGCGCACCGAAAGGTCCCACGCATACACCTCGTAACGGACCTCCAGCGGACCGGCGCAGGGCGCACACCGCCAGGTCTGCTTGTCCAGCTTGGTGACTGCCACTTCGTCGTTGCCGCAGCGTGCCTTGAGCCAGACGATGTTCTTGGCGAAGTCGCGGATCATGTAGCTGCCCGGTATCCATGCCGGCAACGACAGCACCTGGCCGTCGGCGGCGGGATGGGCGATGGTCAGGGTCACTTCGAACAGGTGGGCCTCGGGGGAGGAGGGGACGATGCGGTAGTGGATGGCGTCGGTCATGAATGTTTCGGGTTTCGAGTTAGGGGTTCGCAGGGAGCGCACCGCGCACCCTGCAAATCATTCAGCGGTATCGATGCGGATATAAAGGCGCATGCGCTGCACGTCGCGCTGCCCGGTGGAGTGGACGATGCCGCGGCTGCTGCTGCGGTTTTCCTCCACCACGCCGCCCAGCTCGATCCATTCCCCCAGGCTGCCGCTGACGGTGGTGATCAGGCTGGAGGTATCGATGGCGCCGCCGCTGTTGGCCGGGCGGGCGCGGAACGGGCGGATATCCACCATGACGTGCTCGCCGCTGAGGCGCGGGCGCACCTCGAAGCCGCTGGAGACATCCTTGTATTCGATGGTGTCCTGTACCACCACGCCGCCGCCGGACTGGGTCACGTTGCGCTGCGGCACCGGGATGTCCTGGCCGGACTGGATGACGGCCCATTGCCCCTCCAGCACCCGTAGGCGTTGATCGCCGCTGTCGTCGCCGCGCCGCCCGGTACTGTAGATGCGCACCTGCGGCTTGCCGCCCTCGCCGATGACGACCTTGCCGCTGTCGCCGCCGATCTCGCCGCGGGCTTCGATCCCCCGGCGCTCGCTTTCACTGACGTCGCCGCGCCGCACCGTAACGACCAGGTTGCGCAATGCCGTATCCAGTTCGCGCACCAGCTGCTCGATTTCCTTCAGGTTCTCCGGCGTGCTGCGCACGATCAGGGTGTAGCCGGTACCGCTGATGCCGCCGCGCGGATCCAGCATCGGGCGCAGGATCGAGATCATCTCCGCCGCATTGCGGTTTTGCAGCTGGAATGTCTTCAACTCCGTCTGCGCCGGGGCGGCGGAGGCGAAGAGGAGAATAGTCAGAATGAGCAGTGTGCGCATAGGATTCATTTCTACTCAGGGCTGAAATTCAAGATTCAAAATTCAAGATTGAGAACCAAGCTCCATCTCACTACGGTCTTGCGTAATTTTGAATATTGAATCTTGAATTTTGAATTCACAAATGTAGCCGGCGCAGCTGCGAATCCTGCTGGCTGCGCTCCCATACTTCGTTGAAAAATCCCACCATGTCACGCGCGGTGAGACGGTCGCTGAAGTTGGCCATGCCCTCGTAGCGATCCGCCAACTGGCGGCTGACGTAGCCGGTTTCGTCGGCGACGAAGAAGGCGCGATTGATATCGGCGTATTCGGCGATGGGCTTGCGGATTTCGATCTTGCTGCTCAGGCGCTGGGCCAGGTTGATCAGGCGGTGGCCGCGGCGCATGGCGCCTGAGGAGTCCTGCACCAGGATATGGATGCGGGCGTACTGGCCGGTGCGCACCAGGTTGAGCGCAGCCTCCTCGAAATCGGGGGTGTCGTACAGGGCATGGTCCAGGTCACGGGTGAAGATGTGCAGGCTGCGCGCCGCCTGCTGCGCCATGGCGACGACCACGGCGCGATGGTCGCCCGAGGTCTCCAGCGACAGCAGTTCGTTGGTCTCGCCCAGCTTGTGGCCTTGAATGTCCAGCATGGTTCCCTCCGCGACGGGTGTTCATGGTCATCATAGCCCATAGCCGGTGCCCAGCAGAACAGGGGCATGCATGCAGGACGTATGGCGCGCGGGTGGAACCGGGGAAAACGATGGGTTTCGCGTTGCTCTACCTATCCTACATGTACAGGGCGTGGGGCTGCTTGAGTGAGGGGTGTTGCGGCCCGAGCCGCTCCAGCCCCGTAGGATGGGTAGAGCGTAGCGAAACCCATCGCAGCGGCCAGGTGAAGGCCGCTGGTTTTACGCCTCCCGTGCCGCCGACGACTCCGGCAGGACCAGCCGCATGTTGCGGTGGGGAATACCGGCGTCCATGAATTCGTTGCCGAAGGACTCGAAGCCGAAGCGTTCGTAAAAGCGCAGGGCGTGGATCTGGGCGGCCAGCTCGACCGCAGGGAAGCCCGCATCACGGGCGGCTGCCAGGACATGGCGCATCAGCGCCGTACCGACGCCGCGGCGACGCCAGAACTCCAGCACCGCCATGCGGCCGATATGGCCGTCGGGCAGCAGGCGGGCGGTGGCAATGGGATGGCCGCCGTCGTCCTCGGCCAGGAAATGGCGCGCGCTTGCGTCCCATTCGTCCCACTCCAGCGCCTCCGGCACGCCCTGTTCCTGCATGAATACCACCCGGCGCACGTGCTTCAGCGCCAGGCGATCATCGTCCCAGTCGGCATCGCGGATGGTGTAGGCGGGCTTGGTCATAGGGGCAAAGCATGGACCAGCGGGAAGGGATTGGCCAGCCATGGGAGCGCAATGCATCGGACAATGGTGGCGCCAGGCAGGCTGCATCGCCCGGTGAACCGGGCTCCCACAACCACATGGCTTTTGACAGGAGCGAATCGTATTCGCGATGGGGCGGCTGCGTCCGACGCTGCTCGCGGATGCGATCCGCTCCTACGGTTCGGGGCCATGTGCTGTGTATCGGGCGATGTTGGCGCCAGGCAGGCTGCATCGCCCGGTGAACCGGGCTCCCACAACTGCGCGGCCTTTGGCAGGCGCGCATCGTATTCGCGATGGGGCGGATTCGCCCGGCGTTGGGCGCGGATGCGATATGGGCAGGCAAAACGCAGAGGGTAGGGTGGATAAGCGCAGCGCATCCACCATCAGGCAGCAACAAACCCAAGGGCATGCAGGGTGCGCACCGTATCGCTGCATGCCGCGGAACTGCGACACGCAGCCCGCGATCAATCCTCCGGAAAGTACAGTGCCCCGAGGTTGTACAGGTCGGTGAGCAGCTCCAGCAGATCCTTGTCGTCCAGGTAGGGCGCCAGCTCCTTGAAGCGGAACACGCGCTGGCCGGCCAGCAGACGGGCGACCTTGGGGCCGTCGCCGTACATTTCGTACTCTTCGCCGGCCACGTACAGCCGGGTGACGCCGGCGGCGTCGGTGAAGTGGGCGTAACGGGTATATTCGCTGCGCCACAGCTCGCCGTGGCGGCGGAACTCGTCCTTGAACTTCTTCGGCCGCAGTTCCTCTTCCGGTTCGGGCACGAAGTGGCCGGGGCGCACGTCGGTGATGTAGCTGCCGAACCAGCGGTCGATGCGCTCGTCGTCCATGGGGATGGAGCGGATCAGGTCGCGGAATTCCTCGCGTGCGTCCAGCGCGATCTCGCCCGGTGCGTCCTGCGGCTTGAGATCGGGGTCGCGGTAAAAGACGTCGGTGTCGAACTGCGCCAGCGCGTCGCCGACGTAGCCGGACAGAATGGCGCCTAGGGTGGGGGCGCGGTAGCCCACGGAGACGGTGATGCAGTCGTCGTCGAGGGACACGCCGTGATGCGCCACGCCCGGCGGCAGGTACAGCATGTCACCCGGCTCCAGCACCCATTCCTCTTCCACCTCGAAGTTCTTCATGATCTTGAGTGGCAGGTCGGGCAGCAGGTCGTCGTCGGTGGGTTCCTTGCGATTGATCTGCCAGCGGCGATGACCGGCGCCCTGGATCAGGAACACGTCGTAATTGTCCGCATGGGGGCCGACGGTGCCGTGCTCCGGCGCGTAACTCACCATCACGTCGTCCAGGCGCCAGTTGGGCAGGAAGGAAAAGCGATCCTGCAACAGGGCGAACTCGGGCACGTGCTTGTTGATCTCCTGCACCAGCACGGTCCAGTGGGTGGCGGGCAGCTGGGTGAAGCGCTCCTCGGCAAAGGGGCCGTGCTCCACCTGCCAGGGTTTCTCGCCGCCCTGTTCCATGATCAGGCGCGACTCCACGTCCTCCTCGCAGGCGAGGCCCGCCAGCTCCTCCGGCGTGACGGGGCACTGATAACCGGGAAAGGCCTGGCGGATGAGCAGCGGTTCCTTCTGCCAGTATTTGTCCAGGAACTCTTCTACCGAGAGGCCGCCGAGCAGGGTTTTGATGTCATTCATGATTGTTTAACCACGGGGGGCACAGGGAACACGGGGTGTTGAATGCTGGGCACTGCCGCGCAGTACACCAAACAGAATGGTTGGGGTGCAAACCGCTGCCGCAGGCGTAACACGGAAGGCACAGGTTATTGGCATTTCAATCTCCCCGTGCCCTCCGTGTTCCCCGTGGTTCAAATCTTTTTGGCCTGGGTCACCGCGTTGCCGATGTAGCTGGCCGGGGTCATCGCCTTCAGGCGTGCCTTGGCGTCGGCCGGGATGTCCAGAGTGTCGATGAAGGCCTGCATGCCGGCCTGGTCGACGCGGCGGCCGCGGGTCAGTTCCTTCAGCTTCTCGTAGGGCTTCTCGATGCCGTAGCGGCGCATCACGGTCTGGATCGGCTCGGCCAGCACTTCCCAGTTGGCGTTCAGGTCGGCGGCAATGGCCTCGGGATTGGCCTCCAGCTTGCCGATGCCGCGCAGGGTGGAGCTGTAGGCGATCATCGAGTGAGCGATACCGACGCCCAGGGTGCGCAGCACGGTGGAGTCGGTGAGGTCACGCTGCCAGCGCGACACCGGCAGCTTGGCGGCCAGGTGATCGAACAGGGCGTTGGCCACACCGATGTTGCCCTCGGAGTTCTCGAAGTCGATGGGATTGACCTTGTGCGGCATGGTGGAGGAGCCCACCTCGCCGGCGACGGTCTTCTGCTTGAAGTAGCCGATGGAGATGTAGCTCCAGACGTCGCGGTCGAAATCGAGCAGGATGGTGTTGAAGCGGGCGATGCCGTCGAACAGCTCGGCGATGTAGTCGTGCGGCTCGATCTGGGTGGTGTAGGGGTTCCACTCCAGGCCCAGGGAAGTGATGAACTCCTCGGCGAACTGACACCAGTGGATGTCCGGGTAGGCGCTGATGTGGGCGTTGTAGTTGCCCACCGCACCATTGATCTTGCCCAGCATGGGCACGGCGGCCACCTGGGTGCGCTGGCGCATCAGGCGCGCGGCGACGTTGGCCATCTCCTTGCCCAGGGTGGTGGGGGAGGCGGGCTGGCCGTGGGTGCGCGACAGCATGGGCTGCTCGGCATGGGTATGGGCCAGACCCTTGATGGCGTCGATAACCGCGTCCATGCCCGGCAGCACGGCCTGGGTGCGCGCCTCGCGCAGCATCAGGGCGTAGGCCAGGTTGTTGATGTCCTCGGACGTGCAGGCAAAGTGAATGAACTCGCTCACCGCTTCCAGCTCGGCATTGCCGGCAATCTTCTCCTTGAGGAAATACTCCACCGCCTTGACGTCGTGGTTGGTGGTCTTCTCGATGTTCTTGACCCGCTGGGCGTCCTCGACGCTGAAGTGCTCGACGATGCCGTTCAGGACGTTGTTGGCGTGCTCGGACAGGGCCGGGACTTCCGGGATGCCGGCGTGGGCCGCCAGTTTCTGCAGCCAGCGCACCTCCACCAGCACGCGGTGACGGATCAGGCCGTACTCGCTGAAGATGGGGCGCAGGTCCACGACCTTGCTGCCATAGCGGCCATCAACGGGGGAAATCGCGGTAAGTTCGGTCAGGTCCATGCCGGCTCCAGAGGGGGTCATTCGGGGAAGCGCGCATGATACACCAATCAAACGGAAAACCTTAGCCACGCAGCGGCGCCGGGTGGGCACCGTGGGAGCCCGGCTAGCCGGGCGATAGCGGCCTATCCAGCGCCCCCATCGCCCAATGTGTGGGCTCCTACAAAAGGCACGGCCCGCGTAGGAGCGGATCGCATCCGCGATACACCGCCCACCGCAGCCACCCCACCGCGAATACGGTTCGCTCCTACCAAACGACACCACCCGTGGGAGCCCGGCTCGCCGGGCGATAGCGGCCTATCCAACGCCCCCATCGCCCAATGTGTGGGCTCCTACAAAAAGGCGCGGCCCGCGTAGGAGCGGATCGCATCCGCGATACACGCCCACCGCAGCCACCCCATCGCGAATACGGTTCGCTCCTAGATAGGGCACGGGGGTTGCCGCCAGGCGTAACCCGACGACCTGCATCTCTGCGCTCCCCCGACCTACAGAACTCAGGGCAGGGGGCGCCAGAAACGGTCGCCGCGGGGCAAGTAGTAGTGTTCCGGATCGAGGGAGGCCACTACTGTGTCGGAGCGGCCGATCAGCAGGGCGCGCGGCACAAAGCCGAAGAAACGCGAGTCGGCGCTGTTGTCGCGGTTGTCGCCCAGCATCAGGTAGTGGCCGGCCGGTACCCGCACCGGGCCGAAGGAGCGATAACGGTAGCCGTCGTTGCGGCCGACGGCGATGGGGTGACTCTTGCCGTCGATGGTCTCGGCCAGGAGTTGCTGGCCCACGTCCGGCTGCCAGCCCAGTTGAGCCAGTTCGGCGTCAGAAAGCGGTTCATACCCGGCCGCCAGGCCGTTGATGAGGAGGCGATTGTCACGCAACTCCACCACGTCACCGGGCAGGCCGACAAGGCGCTTCACCAGGCGGGTGCCATCCCGCGGAGAGGCAAAGATCACGACATCATTGCGCAGCGGCTCACCCAGCCGGGCCAGCGTGATATCGGTGAGTGGCAGTTTGGCGTCATAGGCAAGGCGGTCCACCAGGATACGGTCGCCTTCCAGGATGGTGGGATTCATGGAGCCGGTGGGTACGACATTCCAGTCGGCGATACCGGTACGGAAGAAGAGCAGACATATGGCGAAGAGGACGAAGGAACGCCACTCCTGCCAAAGGTGACGCAGCGATTTTTGCTCAGGCATGATCCATTGCTCCGGGTGAGGGTTCCCGGTTATCGACCGAGGGGGAGGGGGTAAGTTCCGGCAGACCGGTAGGCGGCGGTGCCACCCCATCGCGAATACGATTCGCTCCTACCAGACGGCACCACCCGCAGGAGCCCGGCTCGCCGGGCGATGCGGCCTGTCCGACGTCCCCCATCCCCAAGTGCGATACACCCCAATATTGGAGTATGCTTTAACCCATTCGCGCCCCGTCCGCGCAGCAGTTTTTACTTTAAATATCGAATACAGGTCATTGAGATGCTTAAAGAATATAGAGAACACGTCGAGCAGCGCGCCGCCGAGGGCCTGCCCCCGCTGCCCCTGGATGCCAAGCAGGTTGCCGCCCTGGTGGAACTGCTGAAGAACCCGCCCAAGGGCGAGGAGCAGGTCCTGGCCGATCTGCTGACCCACCGCGTGCCTCCCGGCGTGGACGACGCCACCTACGTCAAGGCCGGTTTCCTCACTGCCCTGGCCAAGGGCGAGGCCAAGTCCCCGGTCATCGATCGCAAGCACGCCACCGAACTGCTCGGCACCATGCTGGGCGGCTACAACGTCCGCGCCCTCATCGAACTGCTGGACGACGAGGACATGGCGCCCATCGCCGCCCAGGGCCTGGCCAAGACCCTGCTGGTGTTCGATGCCTATCACGACGTCATCCACAAGGCCAAAACCAACAACTGGGCCAAGCAGGTGGTCGACGCCTGGGCCGAGGCCGAATGGTTCACCAGCCGCAACAAGCTGGCCGAGTCCATCACCCTGACCGTGTTCAAGGTTCCCGGCGAGACCAACACCGACGACTTCTCCCCGGCCTCCGAGGCCTGGAGCCGCCCGGACATCCCGCTGCACGCCAAGGCGATGCTGGTTTCCAAGATGCCCGAGGGCCTGGCCACCATCGACAAGCTGAAGGCCGAGGGCCGTCCGCTGGCCTTCGTCGGCGACGTGGTCGGCACCGGCTCCTCGCGCAAGTCCGCCATCAACTCCGTGCTGTGGCACATGGGCGAGGACATCCCCTACGTACCCAACAAGCGCCAGGGTGGCGTGATCCTGGGCGGCAAGATCGCCCCCATCTTTTTCAACACCGCCGAGGACTCCGGCGCGCTGCCCATCGAGTGCGACGTCTCCAAGCTCAACACCGGCGACGTCATCACCATCAAGCCCTATGAAGGCAAGATCGTGAACCAGAAGGGCGAGGTGGTCTCCACCTTCGAACTCAAGCCCACCACCATCGCCGACGAAGTGCGCGCCGGCGGCCGCATCCCGCTCATCATCGGCCGCTCGCTCACCGACAAGACCCGCGAGGCCCTGGGCCTCAAGCCCTCCGACCTGTTCACCCGCCCGGTCGCCCCCAAGGACACCGGCAAGGGCTACACCCTGGCGCAGAAGATGGTCGGCAAGGCCTGCGGCGTCGAGGGCATCCGCCCCGGCACCTACTGCGAACCGCGCATGACCACCGTCGGTTCCCAGGACACCACCGGCGCCATGACCCGCGACGAGCTGAAGGAACTGGCCTGCCTCGGCTTCTCCGCCGACCTGGTGATGCAGTCCTTCTGCCACACCGCCGCCTACCCGAAGCCGGTGGACATCAAGCTGCACCACACGCTGCCCGAATTCTTCACCACCCGCGGCGGCGTCTCGCTGCGTCCGGGCGACGGCGTCATCCACTCCTGGCTCAACCGCATGCTGATGCCCGACACCGTCGGCACCGGCGGCGACTCTCACACCCGTTTCCCCATCGGCATCAGCTTCCCGGCCGGCTCCGGCCTGGTCGCCTTCGCGGCGGCCCTGGGCGTGATGCCGCTGGACATGCCCGAGTCGGTGCTGGTGCGCTTCAAGGGCCAGATGCAGCCCGGCGTCACCCTGCGTGACCTGGTCAACGCCATTCCCTATGTGGCGATCCAGCAGGGGCTGATGACGGTAGCGAAGGAGGGCAAGAAGAACGTCTTCAACGGCCGCATCCTCGAAATCGAAGGCCTGCCGGACCTGAAAGTGGAACAGGCGTTCGAACTCTCCGATGCCAGCGCCGAGCGCTCCGCCGCCGCCTGCACCGTGCGCCTGAACAAGGAACCGATCATCGAATACCTGCAGAGCAACATCACCCTGCTCAAGTGGATGATCGCCAACGGCTACGAAGACCAGCGCACCCTCAGCCGCCGTATCGGGGCGATGGAGGCGTGGATCGCCAACCCGCAGCTGCTGGAGCCGGACGCCGACGCCGAATACGCCGCGGTGATCGAGATCGACCTCAACGAAATCAAGGAGCCCATCCTCGCCTGTCCCAACGACCCGGACGACGTCAAGCTGCTGTCCGCCGTCGCCGGCACCAAGATCGACGAGGTGTTCATCGGCAGCTGCATGACCAACATCGGCCACTACCGCGCCGCCGGCAAGGTGCTGGAGAAGGTCGCCAACGTCCCGACCAAACTGTGGATCGCCCCGCCGACCCGCATGGACCAGCGCCAGCTGACGGAGGAGGGCTACTACTCAATCTTCGGCAAGGCCGGTGCACGCACCGAAATGCCCGGCTGCTCGCTGTGCATGGGCAACCAGGCGCGCGTGGCGGACAACGCCACGGTGATCTCCACCTCGACCCGCAACTTCCCCAATCGCTTGGGCAAGGGCGCGAATGTGTATCTCTCGTCGGCGGAGCTGGCGGCGGTGGCCGCGATGATTGGGCGGATTCCGACCGTGGCCGAGTATATGGAGGCGGTTAAGGGGTTGGAACCGATGGCTTCCGATATCTACCGGTATTTGAGTTTTGATCAGATTGCCGAGTATCGGGAAGTGGCGGATAAGGTGATTCCTATTCGGGCTGCTTAAGGGAAGGACTTAAGGAATGATGGTTCAAGGAATGAACGACAAAAAACCCGCCGAGCGTGAGCTCGGCGGGTTTTTTGTTTCAACAAACTGAGTAACCACACGTTACGTTCAGACACGCGAAAGGCGCGTTGGAAAAGCATAAAAGGAGAGGCGGTTATGGGGTGTCGTGAAAATTTATTGACGACGATTGACGCGATAAAGAACCGCTTTTCTGAAAACATCGAAGATCTTGCGCTTGTGAATGAGGCTGCAACACGGCTCCTCGTAATAGATGAAATATTAGGTGCACTAGGGTGGGATAGGACTGAATTCAATCCTGAACACAAGACCCATACTGGCCAGTTTATTGACTATTTGCTCACTGTAGATGGTTACGGAAAATGTATTGTTGAGGCAAAACGGGTAGGAAAAACATTCTTTCATAGTAAACGATTAAATCGCACTTCCTACACAATAAGTTTTTTAATGAGCACCATGGGGATAGCTTTTAAAGAGGTTTTAAATCAGGCGAAGAGTTACTCAAAAGATACTGGCGTCCCTTATGCCGTCATCACAAACGGTGATGAATGGGTGTTGTTGGATTTTAATGTGGCGCCAGGCGGTAAGTTTGGTGATGGGAGATGCTTTTATTTTGGAAAACTTATTACCGGTCAATGTGATCTAAATTTGATATGTGATTTGTTGTCGAAGGAGAACGTTATCGAAGGTGTTATGGAGGAAGAGTTTAGCGATATCAATCCCCATACGGCCGACTACTCCTTCTCTCCGTCATCATCCTTAGGGGAGCTCAAATTAAAGCAAAGAGAAAGTGACTGCATAAATGATTATTACGATAGGTTTTTTAGTGAAATTGTTGATCCGGGTCGCCGGGGAATGCTGACGCATTGCTACGTAACTAATGCCAAGCTTGAGCAATATGAAGGTGCCTTGAAAAGGGCGCTATCTGACAATGCACCAGCATTCATTGATAATGCAGAGGATATAACGCCAGCCGACCACGAACGGTTGCTATTTGGCAGAACTGGTGACCAGAAAGGGCGCGTCGTTATCGTTGCGGGATCTGTTGGTGTTGGTAAGACGACGTTTATAGTTAAATCGACCATCGAATACAGAGAAAGCAGTCAGTTTTACTTTTTATACCTTGATCTAATCAACGAAGGAGATATGACAGGGAACTTTGCTCAGGAGTTTTTGTGGGATGAAGTGTGTAACTCATGGAGAGATGTTGCATTCGCATACACAAGCCTTGATGAAATGCGAAAGATATTCAAGAACGATATTAGGATGTTGAAAAGCGGTCCCAAATCCGATTTATTTAAAGTGGACGAAGGGGAGTACACGAGAGCGGAGGCTGATTTGCTATCGTCAAAGCTGGACAATTCTTGCTGTTTTGTAACGGAGTCATGGCGATATGTTAAAAGGGATGAAAAGAAGTCTGTCATCCTGATTTTGGATAATGTCGATCGCGCGAGCGAAGGGTTTCAAAAGGAAGTTTACGCGTTTTCTCACAAAGTGGCCGATAAGACTGGGGCTACCGTAATTGTTACGATGCGCGAATCAACCTACTTTAGAGCAAAAAGCTTAGGTTTTTTAGATGTCAGAAGCAATGATGTTGTTTTTCACCTGCAGGCACCAAATCTAACTCAGCTTATTTCAAAGCGAGTGAAATATATCGAAGAAAATCTGGATCATGATTATCGACTAAAGGAGTGGAAAAAGGATCCAGCATGGGAGCGTTTTTACAATTTCTCATGCGATGCCACCTCCATGATTAAACGTTCACTGCTGGAATCACCAGAGCACAATAAGGTGATACAGATACTTGGTGCGGTGGCCTGGCACAATGTACGAAGATTCTTTGAGATATTTCCTGTTTTGCACAAATTCATTGGGACGTCCGCCGAATATTGGAACAAGAGAGATGTATATTCGGTATTGTTGACGAGAAAAGAAAATGATGCTGGGACGCAGATCTATGGTCGGCTATTCAGTCCAGTTCAAAATAAGCAGTGGAATTATTTTTTAAAGCTTCGAATTCTCCTTTTACTTATTCATGGCGTTCACGACGGCGAGAAACGTAAAGGGATTAAGTATTCTCGGATCGTACGATTTTCGAGGGGATATGGTTACCCTAAGAGATGGGTTTCTGGTGCCATGGAAGAGCTGGTGCGAGGTAGAATGATTGAATGTCTCGAGAGGCCTGCTGAAGAAGACTACACGGCGAATTACTCGCTAAGTGACAAGCATACATTTAGAGCATCTCCTATTGCGCATATTGTCGCTAGTGAAATTAGTTTAATAAGAGTGTACTTGACGATTAATGGATGGGATCTTCCGTTCTATGATCCCGGATTGGTGATGCGGTTTATAAAGGAAGCGAATGGGACGTGCGCTGACTTTGTTAATTTAGATGTTGAAGATCTTGGTTATATGCAGGAATCAAAGATGGCCAGCATAGTGGCCCAATATTTGTTGGACGCACATCGAATGGAGTCAATGGCGATAAGCGTTTCAAATAATCACGAAGCGGATCGAGTCGAAGAAAAGCTGAAAGAGTTTGTGAATGCGTTGGACGGAGTGTTTGGTCGAGAATTTATTTCGCCTAGAAAACGACAAAGTGAGCCCTTGATTGATTCTGTTGGTGTTCAGAAAACACTGTTTGAGGATGAGCCAAGTGTTTTGGATATGGAGCCACTTATAAAAATCCCTGAAAACGTGGCGTCAGCGAGATTATCAAACTCCCTTAGTTTGCCACGAATTTTGTGGGCATTGGTTCACTTGAGGTCAATTGGGTCGCCACCTGTTACGGGGGCCCAGTTAACGCATGTTATTAATAGACACTTACTAGATGACTATTCCAAGGTTGAAGCCACCAACATATCTCGGGCTCTTAGAAGTCCGGTCATGAAAAAGCAAAATTGGATAACGCGTAAACCAGGAAATATTGCCGGTACAACCGTATTTGAACTGGGCGATGATTGGCAGAGTGCCTGGACATCAGTCTTTGATGTCAAGCCACCGGATGTATGAAAAACAAAAACCTCAGTCAGGAGAGGGGGCGACGTGGAACAAAAGGGGTCAGTACCCTTAAATCGATTCTATAAGACTACAATCCGTATACCCCAACATACCCAACATACCCCACAACATACCCCAACACAACACAACACAACACAACAAAAGGGGTCCAACAAAAGGGGTCAGTACCCTTAAATCAATTCTAAGACTACACTCCCTATACCCCGGCAACAGACAAGGATGTCACGATGCCAAGAAAGCCACGATTTTATCTCCCGCAGATCCCGGCCCATATCGTTCAGCGCGGTAACTGCCGCCAGGCAGTGTTCTTCGATGACGCTGATTATTCTTCTTACCTTGGCTGGCTCAAGGAAGGTATGGCCAAGCATGGTTGTGTGTTACATGCCTATGTGCTGATGACCAACCATGTGCATCTGTTGATGACGCCGCTGGAGCGTGAGTCCATAAGCCGGACGATCCAGTTCGTCGGTCGACACTACGTTACCTATGTCAATCACGTCTATGGCCGTTCCGGCACATTGTGGGAGGGGCGGCACAAGGGCAGCATCGTTTCCAGCGACGAGTATCTGCTGGCCTGCATGCGTTATATCGAGCTGAACCCGGTACGGGCGGGAATGGTAGAGACGCCGGGCGAATACCGTTGGTCAAGCTATGCCGCTAATGCTTCTGGCGTAATGCCCGCCGCTTTGACTCCCCATCCGGTTTACCGTGCACTGGGCGAAACCGGGGAGGCGAGGGGATACGCCTATCGGGAGCTGTTCCGTTCGGCGCTGGAACCGGAGCATGTGCATCAGATCCGCTCTGCCGTGCAAACCGGGACGCCGCTGGGGAATGACAGGTTCTGTAAGCAGGTCGAAGATGCCTTGCAACGTCGAGTTGGATTGAGACTGTAAATAAAATTGTGTAACTGCTTGTGCCTCCGTACCCTAGACAGGAGGATATCATGAGCAGCACGATGAACGAGAAAGACCTGGAACAGCTCAGAGCCCACGTCACCGAGTTGGCGAAGGGCCTGAAATCAGAGGCCGACCTGAGCAGCCTCACACAACAATTGGTGAAGATGACCGTTGAGGCCGCATTGGGCGCGGAGCTGGACGAGCATCTTGGCTACGAGAAGCACGACCCGACCGGCCGGGGTTCTGGCAATAGCCGCAACGGTACCACCAAGAAGCGTCTGAAAGGGCAACACGGCGAAGTCGAGGTGGCCGCTCCCCGCGACCGTGCCGGCACCTTCGAGCCACAGTTCGTGCGCAAGGGTCAGACGCGGCTGACCCAGATGGACGATCAGATTCTGGCGCTCTATGCCAAGGGCCTGAGCACCCGCGACATCGTCGAGGCCTTCAAGGAAATGTATGACGCCGATGTCTCGGCGACGTTGATTTCCAAGGTGACCGACCGGGTGCTGGAGACCGTGGTCGAGTGGCAGAATCGCCCGATCGACCCTGTCTATCCCATCGTCTATCTGGACTGCATCGTCCTGAAAATCCGCCACAACAAGAGCGTCATCAACAAGTCCATGTACCTTGCCTTAGGCATCAACATGGAAGGCCAGAAGGAGCTGCTGGGCCTGTGGCTGGCGGAAACCGAGGGTGCCAAATTCTGGCTGTCGGTGCTCACGGAGCTGAAGAACCGCGGCCTGCAGGACATCCTGATCGCCTGTGTCGATGGCCTGAAGGGCTTTCCCGAGGCGATTGCTGCCGAATACCCCCAAACGAAGATCCAGCTGTGCATCGTGCACATGGTGCGCAACTCGCTGAAGTACGTCTCGTGGAAGGACTACAAGGCCGTCACCGCCGACCTGAAACAGATCTACCAGGCACCGACCGAAGAGGCGGCTGCTCTTGAGCTGGAGCGCTTCGCCGAGAAATGGGATGGTGCGTACCCGCAAATCAGCAAATCCTGGCGCAGCCACTGGCCGAACCTGATTACGCTATTCGAGTATCCACCTGATATCCGTCGCGTGATCTACACTACCAATGCCATCGAGTCGCTGAACAGCGTGATCCGTAAGGCTACCAAACAGCGAAAGCTGTTTCCCTCGGATGACTCGGCGATGAAGGTGGTCTACCTGGCGATTCAGGCCGCCGCGAAGAAATGGACCATGCCGATCCGCAACTGGAAGGCGGCCCTGAACCGTTTTATGATTGACTTCGGTGATCGGTTGGCCGATTACCAGTGAGCAACTGGCACAGGCAGTTACACAGAATTATTTACAGGGTCGTTGGATTAGCCAGGCGCGGGCGCCCGCGCCTGGACTCGGTTTAAGGGTACTGACCCCTTTTAGAAAACCAGCCATCGTCTTTCGGGACGCGATTACTCCCAGAAGCGCCACCAAGAACGCTTCTTTTCACCGCCTTCGCTCTCACCCTTTTCTTTCATCTCCTGCTCGCGTTCGCGCTCCATCGAACCCGCGCCGGTGCCCTGTTGATCCATCGTCCGTTCGCGCTCCCGGTCACGCTCCATCGTACCTTCACCGGCGCCCATGGCCTTCTCTTTCTCCATCTCCATCTGCTTGGCCTTGCCGGTACCCATACCATCGTCCTGATGCTCGCGGTCCCGCTCGCGCATCTGCTCCATATCGCCAGCACCCCCACCGCCCGGCCCCATGCCTCCCCCCTGCGCAAGTTGCACCGTAGATTCGGCCCCGGCGACAGTGGCGACCAGCAGCAAGGCAAAAAACGTGCTCGTGGCAATGACGTTCCGTAGTGAATTCATGATGGTTCCTCCGTATTGAACTCAGCGGACTAAAAGTCTAGAACATCAGCGCGTGCTTGCCAGGTAGCCGTCACACTAATAACCAGGGAGGGGTAAGGCTGAAAACCGTGGTCTGAGCTAGCCCGGTTGAAAAAAAACAGGGCGCCCGAGGCGCCCTGTTTTCTATTCATGCCGCCAACTTACAGCTGATATACATCCGCGATGCCGGTGCCGGCCAGGCGGTCGAAATAGCGGGCGCGGTAGTAGTGGCGCTTGTGGGTGGCGTCGTCGGTGAAGGCGGCGCGGTCGTGCAGCACGTTGTTGCTGACCAGGCCCATGCCCGACTCGAGGCGGCCGCGGTAGATGTAGGGCGACGGGTTGTTGAGGATCTCCTGCAAATAGGCGAGGGCCTCGCGGCTCAGGGGATCGTCGGCCCACATCACGTTGTTGACGCGGATGGTGTAGCGCATGTGCAGGTCGCCCGAGGGCATGATGACGAACACCGGGCCGGGTTCTTCCGGACGGGCTACGGTGCCGCCCTCGTCGATGCGCGCCGGGATGGTCATGGCCTTGGGCCCCATCAGGGCGCGGATGTAGTCGGGGTTCTTCTCGCGCAGCAGGATGTAGGCGATCTCGTGGTCCATCAGCTGGTTCTCGCCGCCGCTGGCGGCCTGCATCACCACATGCAGGTTGAGGGCGTGGATCTGGCGGTTGGCGGCGTTGTAGTAGCCGTCGGTGTGCCAGTTGATGGCGCGGTTGGTGTAGGGGATGTAGTTCTGGCGCACGCCTTCGTTGCGCACGGTGAGCGAGGTGAGGCCGGTTTCGTCGGCCAGCCAGTTCTTGTTGATGCTCTGCAGGCCGAAGCGGCGGCCCATGGACAGCGGGATCTCCGGGTCGGGGTCGGTGCCGGTCTTGCTGGCATAGAGGGCCATGTTGGTCTTGCGGCAGCGCTGTTGCAGCGCTGCGAACTCACTGTCGGTCAGCGTGCGCGGATCATTGATCTCCACCAGCAGCTCGCCCAGCGTCGTGGGATAGCCCTGAAGCTTCTGATCGCGCCAGCGCTGATAGAGATCGTTGTTGTCGAGATTGAACGGGCTGGATACGGCATCAAGATTGCGCTGCGGAGTGGTCATGTGGCTACCTCATGTGCTTGTGCAGTTTTGTTTGGTGTGCGGCGATCCTAGCAGGGGATGAGGTGGCGGCAATTGATCTGCAACAACTCGCACGCGCCGCAGAGAGCGACAACTTGGGAGACGATGCCTGCGCATGACCAGACCTGGTCATACTTTTTGATAAAACGCATCCCATCGTCCGGGGACAGGCCAAGGTTTCCCAGCCCAGGTAGGCGTTGCCAACCTCGCCATGTCACGTCCATCTTTTGTTGATACCGGAGAAGCCTGAAGGCGCGGCTGCGTGGTTCTCGTCGTCGTCGGCGGCGACTCGGTGTTTCTCCTGTTCTTTGCCTGCTACTTTTTCGAGTTGTACCGGACGAGGCACACGAACTGCGAACAACATACAAGCGTGCCCCGGCCCTCATGAAGTCGCCACGGGACATCCAAGTCACCCTGGCGACATTCAGACTCGGGGCAATTATGCGCTTCGCGCGGCCGCGGCACGTCCTGCGTCTTCGGGCCTCCTTGAGGCCCTGGCCACAATGACTCTACGGCGACACACCTTGGCTGCTTCGCCCGCCAAGGCTCGCCTACCGCGGGCTCCTCGGCTCCTGCCTCGTTCGCCCGCTATACGCCATGACAAAAACATGGACGCAAAAAAAGCCGGCCATATCTGGCCGGCTTTTTGTATCCACACGCGTAATCTAATTACGTGCAGCCTGCACGATCACGACTATGAGCGACACCAAGGCAATGGCGCCACAGGTAATAGCCGCCGCCATATAAGCACCCTGGTTACTGTCGCTGCCGGTGGCGGACAGAATCCCAAAAACGATAGCCAGTACTCCGCCTACAACCAGGCTGCCCACCCCGAATTTGGTACTCGTTTGCATAGCAGAATCTCCCTTTCTCTTGATGTTCGAGGCGTATATCGCCCCTACTCTTCCTGAAACACACTAATGCGTGCACCAGGACGATACCGTCGCAGATTTTGTCCGAAAGGACTGTCGGTTGTTCCTGTGGATTTATGTAGGAGCCGTATTACATCATGGCGTTTGTCACCATTCCGGAGGGTTGTCCCGGTTTTTATCGGTCATCGATTGAACGGAAAGGGGAATTGCCGATTTTCTACCTACGCCAGCTCAATCATCTCGCTTTCGCTGAATACCCGGGAACGGGTCAGGAAGGCCTTGCCTTCGGGGCCCTCGAGGGAGAAGGTGCCGCCGTGACCTTCGGTCACGTCAATGATCAGCTGGGTATGCTTCCAGTATTGGTACTGCGACTTGCTGATATAGAAGGGGCAGCCGCCGATGTCGCCGAGGTATTCGTCGCCGGCACCGATGGTGAGTTCGCCGGGCAGATAGCAGTTGGCGGCGCTGTTGTCGCAGCAGCCGCCGGACTGGTGGAACATCAGTTCGCCGTGCTTCTGCTTCAGGGATTCGATCAGTTCCAGGGCGGCGGCGGTGGCGATCACTTTTTCTACCATGGTCTTCTCCTGATGGGGCGGGGCGGTCGCCCGCCCCGCCAGGGGTTCGCCGGACGATCCCGCTTAGAAGAAGCCCAGCTTCTGCTCGCTGTAGCTGACCAGCAGGTTCTTGGTCTGCTGGTAGTGGTCGAGCATGACTTTGTGGGTTTCTCGGCCGATGCCCGATTCCTTGTAGCCGCCGAAGGCGGCGTGGGCCGGGTAGGCGTGATAGCAGTTGGTCCAGACGCGGCCGGCCTTGATGGCTCGGCCCATGCGGTAGGCGATGTTGCCGTTGCGGGTCCAGACGCCGGCGCCGAGGCCGTAGAGGGTGTCATTGGCAATCTCCAGCGCCTCGGCTTCGTCCTTGAAGGTGGTAACGGCAAGCACGGGGCCGAAGATCTCCTCCTGGAAGATACGCATCTTGTTGTGGCCCTTGAGCAGCGTCGGCTGCACGTAATAGCCGCCTTGCAGCTCATCGCCGAGATGCGCTTGTGCGCCGCCAATCAGGCATTCGGCGCCTTCCTCGCGGCCCAGTTCCAGGTAGTAGAGGATCTTGGTCAGCTGCTCCTTGGAGGCCTGCGCGCCCATCATGGTATCGGTGTCGAGCGGGCTGCCCTGCTTGATGGCCGCCACGCGTTTCAGCACGCGCTCCATGAATTTGTCGTAGATGGATTCCTGGATCAGCGCGCGACTGGGGCAGGTGCAAACCTCGCCCTGATTGAAGGCGAACAGCACCAGGCCTTCTATGGCCTTGTCGAGGAAGGAGTCGTCCTTGTCCATGACGTCGGCAAAGAACACATTGGGTGACTTGCCGCCCAGTTCCAGCGTCGCCGGGATCAGGTTGTTGGCCGCGGCCTGGGCGATTACACGGCCGGTGGTAGTGGAGCCGGTGAAGGCGATCTTGGCGATACGCTTGCTGGTGGCCAGCGGCATGCCGGCTTCGCGGCCGTAGCCGTTGACGACGTTGAGCACGCCGGGCGGCAGCAGGTCGGCGATCAGCTCGACCAGGATCAGGATGGAGATCGGGGTCGATTCGGCCGGTTTCAGCACCACGCAGTTGCCGGCGCCCAGCGCCGGGGCCAGCTTCCAGGCCGCCATCAGCAGCGGGAAGTTCCACGGGATGATTTGGCCAACCACGCCCAGGGGCTCGTGGATGTGGTAGGCCATGGTGTTTTCGTCGATCTCGCTGATGCCGCCTTCCTGCGAACGCAGGGCGCCGGCGAAGTAGCGGAAATGGTCGGAGGCCAGCGGGATGTCGGCGGCCAATGTTTCGCGGATGGGTTTGCCGTTGTCGATGGTCTCGACATAGGCCAGCAGTTCCAGATTGGCGTCGATGCGGTCGGCGATCTTGAGCAGGATATTGGAGCGTTCTGTGGCGGAGGTCTTGCCCCACTTGTCCGCGGCCGCGTGGGCGGCGTCCAGCGCCAGCTCAATGTCTTCGGCGCCGGAGCGGGCCGCCCTGGTGTAGGGTTGGCCGGTGATGGGCGTGAGGACGTCGAAGTAGGCGCCCTTGACCGGGGCGACCCATTGTCCGCCGATGAAATTGTCGTATTGCGCTTTGTAGGTGATCAGGGCGCCGGGCGTGCCGGGAGCTGCATAAATCATTGTTCGTCTCCTCTTGATGGGGTTGGTCGCGGTGGTGACCGCGGTGTCGCAGACCGTCTAGGTCAAGTTCCGTGCCATCGCAGGAGTGGAGGGTAATGTATTGAATTCAATTACCTTGTTGTTTGTACGACCGTACTGCTGCCGGGCCGTGCAACGTTCCATGCCGCAACACTGTCACATAATGTGACAGTCGGGCGCCGTTTGCCCCTGGCGACGTTGCGCCCGGCGGTCATGGCCTTATACTGGCCCCATCAGGGTGATTTCCCCCCTCGCCGAGGAGACCCATGTGAGCACTCCACTCGCCACGATGGACCTGCGCAAGGCACGCATGCACCTGCTGGAGCATGGCGACTGTCCGCCCGATATCATCGATGAACGCATCGCCCGCTCATGGCGGCGCAGCCTGGCGGCAGGACTGTCGCCCATTGGGCGGTTGGCCGCGGCCGATGTGCTCGGCGGCAGCCGTCTGCGCGAGACGCTCGCCCGCAACCACGACCTGCTGGCCCACGCCCGTCCCGTGATGGAATATCTTCACGAGCAGATGCGCCACAGCCACAGCATGATCATCCTGGCGGACCGCCGCGCCACGCTGATGCAGACGCTGGGCGACGTCGATTTCCTGACCAAGGCCGAGCGCGTATCCCTGTCGGTGGGCGCCTCGTGGCAGGAGTGCTACCGCGGTACCAACGCCATCGGCACCTCACTGGCCGAGGCAGGCAGCGTCGAAATCAATGGCCCCGAACACTTCCTCGAACGCAACGGATTCCTCACCTGTGCCGCGGCGCCGATCATCGCGGCCGACGGCACGCCGCTGGGCGTCATCGACGTCTCGGGCGATCAGCGCAGCCGCCATCCGCATACCCTGGGACTGGTCGGTATCGCCGCCCGCATGATCGAGAACCGCATGGTCATCGCGGATCACCGCCAGTACATGCGCCTCCATCTGCACGCCTATCCGGAGGGCATCGGCTCGGTAGCCGAGGGCATCATCACACTGACGGAGGAGGGGACGATCATCGGTGCCAACCGTACCGGTCTGGCCATGCTGCGCCTGAGTCCCCTAGATTTGGGGGGCACTCCGCTGGGCCGGCGGATCGACATGCGGCTGGACGATCTGCTGGCACGCGGGCGGCGCCGGCCCGATCAGCCGATGCAGATCCGGCTCCATGACGGTTCGACCCTGTTCGCGCAGCTCCATGTGGCGCAGGCGACACTTACCATCCCGTCGACGCGGCCGACGCCGGACCGGCCGGACGATGCCCTGGCCGCACTGGATACCGGTGATCCCGGCTGGCGCAGTGCGGCCGACAAGGCAAGGCGCATCGCCGGCAAGCCCATCCCTCTGTTGATCCAGGGTGAATCGGGAGTCGGCAAGGAGTATTTTGCGCGCGCCGTGCATGACAGCGGCCCGCGCCGTGATGGCCCGTTCGTCGCCATCAACTGCGCGGCGCTGCCGGAGAACCTCATCGAGGCGGAACTGTTCGGCTATACACCCGGCGCCTTCACCGGCGCCCGACGCGAAGGCTGCCAGGGACGGCTGCGCGAGGCGCACGGCGGCACGCTGTTCCTCGACGAAATCGGCGACATGCCGCTGTCGCTGCAGACCCGCCTGCTGCGCGTTCTGCAGGAGCGCCAGGTGACGCCGCTCGGCGGCAGCCGGCCGGTCGAGGTCGATTTCGCCCTGATCTGCGCCACCCATTGCAACCTGCGCACGGCCAAGGACAACGGCAATTTCCGCAGCGACCTCTACTACCGCATCAACGGCCTCACCGTCAGTCTGCCGGCCCTGCGTGAACGGACCGATTTCCAGGTATTGACCGAACGCCTGCTTGCCGCGATCGAGCCCGACCGTCCCGTCGTCCTCTCTCCCAACGTGCTGGCCCGCTTCCTCCAGCATTCCTGGCCGGGCAACCTGCGTCAGTATTCCAACGTGTTGCGCACCGCCAGCGCCATGCTGGACGGGCACGAGGAGTACATCGACTGGAAGCACCTCCCCGAGGACCTGCTGGAAGAGCTGACCGGGCTGGCGGACGTCCCGGCGGACGCGGCATGGCTGCCGCAGAAGCTCGAGGAGCTTTCCCTCTCGGCGATCCGCCAGACGCTGACGGAGTGTCGCGGCAATGTCTCCCGGGCCGCGCGGCTGCTCGGCATCAGCCGCCAGACGCTTTATCGTAAACTGAAGACCCATTAGCGGAACAATCTCGTGGGAGGCAAGCTCCCGACTAGCCAACAAGTCTGGAAGACCACCAGCATCAACGGTATTAAAGGACACACCATGCCAGCCCAGTCAGAAATGTATGCACGGGCGGTTGCCCTGATCGACGCAGCCAATGCCGAAGACCCCAATATGGAAATGGATGCAGGCAGGGAGTGGCCGAAGGAACTGCTCTATTCCCACCGCATGTCGGACATCCTGCAACGCTATTCGCCCCAGGCCGACGAGGCGCAGCAGCTGGCGATCCGCGCGCAGCATATCCAGCGCTGGAAGTCACCGCGCAGCGACTATCCCATGGATCGCAACGGCTATCTGCAATGGCGCACCCAGCTCTACAAGTTCCACGCCGAAACCGCCGGCACGCTGTTGGCGCAGGCGGGCTATGGTGCGGAGGTGATCGAGCGGGTGAAGCAGGCGGTGGGCAAGCGTGCCCTCAAGGTCAACCCGGACACCCAGTTGCTGGAAGACGTGGCAGGCCTGACCTTCATCGAACACTACATGCTGGCCTTCGCCGGAAAACATCCGGAGTACGACGAGGCGAAGTGGATCGACATTGTCCGCAAGACCTGGAAAAAACTGTCGGAGCGCGCGCGGCAGTTTGTGCTGTCGGGGGGCATCACGCTGCCCGAACCGCTCGTTCCCATTATCCAGAAGGCCCTGGCGGAACAGGACTAAAGATTCGCTCCTACCAAAGCACTGTCCACGGGGCCGTATTGCGACGGGCACGGCCCGCCCTATGACGCACCGCAGCGAAGACGGATACCCATTGGGAACACCCATTCAGTGCACGGCACGTCAGGAGACGGCGGCCTTTGCCCTGATCCCTTTGAACAGGTGCACGGCACCGACCACGACGGCGCCGACCACCAGCCCGGCCAGCAATTCACCCGCCATCGAGGGCAGTGCTTCCAGCAGGTGATGCACCGCCCCGATGTTGTGCACGTACATCCCGCCGCCGACCAGCAGCATGGCAATGGTGCCTACCACGCCGAGCAGGCGTATCACCCGGGGCAGGGCGGCGACCAGGAGTCGTCCGAACATCTTCAGGCCGCCGGCGACGGGGCCGGGGCTGTTGCCGGCGCGTGCAATGAGATGCAGGCCGGCGTCGTCCATGCGCACCAGCAGCGCCACCAGGCCATAGACGCCGACGGTGGCGAGCAGGGCGACGAAGCTGACCACCAATATCCGCGTCAGCAGCGCCTGCTCGATGACGGTACCCAGCGCGATGACGACTATCTCGATGGAGAGGATGAAGTCGGTTCGCACCGCCGCCCGGATCTTGCCCGCCTCCCGTTGCAACAGTTCCTGCCGTGTCCCCGTCTCGCGCGCGGCGATGGCCTCATGACCGTGACGGCCGGTGAACATCTCGAACAGCTTTTCGACGCCCTCGTAACTGAGGTAGGCACCGCCGACGAGCAGGATCGGCACTATCAGCCCGGGCAGGTAGGCGCTGAGGAGAAGGGCGACGGGCAGGATGATCAACTTGTTGATGAACGAGCCCCGGGTGATCGCCCAGATTACCGGCAACTCCCGGCTGGCATGAAAGCCGGTGGCCTTTTCGGCGTTGACCGCCAGGTCGTCGCCCAGAATTCCGGCCGTCTTCTTCGCCGCCACCTTGCTCATCACCGCGGCATCGTCCAACAGCATCGCCACGTCGTCCAGTATTGCGAAAATTCCGCCGGCCATTTCAATTGTCCCGTTGTTCAGGTTGCACAAGCATCAGTGTGCGCATTATACGCGAGGCGTTGCAACGAGCGCTGCAAGAAGAGGGGGCGTACACTATCCTGCGAAAATCCGGCCGGTACCAGCAGTGGCCGGTCCGTGCCACAAGCACACTCAGTGATTGCGAGTCACTTTGTACAAACTGGACTTGTCGCCTTCGCGCTTGTGGTAGTAGAGCTCCTTGCCGTCGGGACTGATGCTGGGGCCCTCGACAAAGTCATCACTGCCGATGGCGACAATGGGTTCCGGAACGAAGAAGGGTTCGCTGAGGCCGGTGCGGGTGGCGCGCATGATTTGCGTATGCACCCGGCCTTTCCGCAGGTCGTCAACAGGCAGGCGGGTAAAGAATAATTCCATCCCGTCGGCGGAAATCGAGGCGGCGTACTCCATGTCGGCGGTATTGATGTTCTTCATCACCGCCCGGGCCAGCGCCTCGTCATAAACGTACTGGCCGTTGTGCTTTTGCGAGAACAGGATATCGGAATCGATGAAGGGGCCCAGCCAGAAGCCGTTCATCTGCCAGGTGGCGCGTGAAAAGTAGAGATACCGGCCATCGGCACTGACCTCGACCCCCATGTTTCCCTGGAAGCTGCGGAAGAGCCTGATCACCCGTTCAGGAATACCTGTTACCTCGGCAATCCCGTCGATTCTCCCGCGGCGGGGATCGAAACGCGATACGCGCGCCATGGTCCTGGTGTCGGAATCGATGTAAAAGAAATTGTTGGCGGCATCCATGGTGGGATTGCCTTCCACCTTGGCGGAGGTATTGACCTGCGGTCCGATTTCGCCCCGGTAGCGCCAGCGGCCGTTCTGCCATTCGGCAAAGTGCAGATCCTTGTTGTTCTCCTGCTCGCCGGTATTGAAGAACAGAAAGCGGCCGTCGCGCGAGACGAAGGGCTCTTCCGTGCTTATGGCCGTGCCGCCATATCCCTGGGGCAGACCGTCGATGGGTACCGGCTGCGGCTCGCTGAAAGGGGAGTCATCGGCATGCAGGCGTACAGGGAAGAGGCACATAAGAAACATGGCGCAGAACACAAGCCTGAAATCCCGTCGCATGTCATTTCCTCCGGCAATGGCAGCCTCGATATCCGTGCACGCAGGTTTGCCGGTCCGCCCTTGCCGACGAGAGCTCGCCCGGTTTGCGGATTACCCGGCGCGAACAAATGGCGGCACAACGGATTCGCCATTCCGGAGCAAGCAATGCCGGGGTCAATTGGGTTGTTGAGGGGCTTCCCTTTTTTTGCGCTACGCAATAGTGTAGCAATCGTATCGCTAATCTATGCTTGGAATGATGAAGTTCCCGCGTGCGGGACTATGTCTTTACTACCGCCCGGAAAGCATGCCAAGCGGGCTGATTTCAATGAGCAAGAGGAGTATGTGGATGTTTACCAAAGCGACAACAACAATTCTTCTTTTCGCAGCCGTGGCCGGGGGCAATGCCGCCATGGCCGCTGAGGCAGGGGACCTGGACAAGGGACGTGCGGTCTACGCACAGCGCTGCCTCCACTGTCATGGCGAGAATGCGGATGGCAAGGGCCACCTCATCGACTTCCTGAAGGTTGTACCCGCCGATCTGACCATCTTGCAGCAGCAGAAGAAGGGCTGTGTGGCCGAACGCGTATTGAAGGCGGTGCTCGGCCGTCACACCACCACTGCCCCGGAACACAAGATGCCGCTGCTGAAGGACAACCTGACTCCGGAAGACGTCTATTTCGTCAGCGAGTTCGTCAAATCGGTACAGAAGTAGTCCTGTTTCGCACAGGAACCTGACGAAAAATCCCCGCGGCGGGTCCGCGGGGATTTTTGTTTCCGGGGCTTGCAGACTCCCTTTTCGGGGCGGCGGACTGCCGGACAATACAGACCCTTGCCGATCTTTGCACTTCCTTGCCTCTACCTTATCCACGTTTGCATCGGGACAGATACTCTGGGAACCAGATTTTGGCTCATCAACCAGGAGTATCGACATGGCATCCTCAACCCTTCCCAGCCAGCGGCAGTGGACGACCCCGCTGATCATCGGCACCTACCTGGTGACCGGCATATCCGGTGCCATGCTTTTCTTCCATTTCGGGGAATCACTGATAAAGGAGGCCCATGAATGGATCGGCATGCTGTTCCTGCTCGGTGCGCTGCTGCACATCAGGGGCCACTGGGTGCCGTTCAAGCGCTATTTCACCAGGCCGCTGGCGCAAACCGTCATCGCCGCCGCACTGGTGGCCGGGACTGCCTTCATGATCGCATCCGGCAATGAGGCCGGGGGCAGCCCGGTGAGGGCAGTCATGCAGAGTATCGAGCAGGCGCCGTTGCCCGTGCTTGCACAGCTGCAACAGCGTGAGCCACAGGAACTGGTGGCGCTGCTCGAAAGTGCAGGACTCACGATCACTGACCCCGGCGCGCCCCTGCATGAGCTTGCGAAGGCCAACGGCCGGTCGCCGCGGGAAGTCATTCCGCTGCTGTTTTCGCGTTAAATGATGCCGCAGAGGCAAGGAGAGCTGTGGGGGTGGGGCGAAAGGCGGAGCAGGGGAGATGCGGCCTGAAAATGGAGCGGGAAACGAGACTCGAACTCGCGACCCCAACCTTGGCAAGGTTGTGCTCTACCAACTGAGCTATTCCCGCTGTGAAGGCGCGAGATTTTAACCGCTTGCGCGCATCTGTCAACGACTAATCGTCAGTTCCCGCAAAGCTTTTCATTTTCTGCCAGGGCGGCGGTTACAATACGCCACTGTCTACGGGAATGCCGCACGATGTCCGAACCCCTTCGCCTCGCCAAACGCCTTGCGCAAATGCTGCCCTGTTCACGCCGCGAGGCCGAGCTTTACATTACCGGCGGCTGGGTCCGGGTGGACGGTGTGGTGGTGGATGAACCGCAGTTCCGGGTGAGCGATGCACAAACGGTGGAACTCGACCCGCAGGCCAGGGCCGAGCCCCAGGAACCGGTGACCCTGCTGCTGCATCAGCCGGCCGATATCGATCCGGAGTCCGCGGTGAAACTGATCTCGATGGCATCGCACGCGCCGGATGATCCGGGCGGGCGGCGCGTACTGCGCAGCCATTTCGCGCGCCTGACCGGGGTCCTGCCGCTGGAGGCGGGAGCGGAGGGGCTGGCGGTTTTTACACAGGATCGGCGTGTGGTGCGCAAGCTGGGCGACGTCAACTATCCGGTGGAGCAGGAGTACGTCGTCGAAGTGGCCGGGGAGATCGCGCCTGATGGTCTGGCGCTGCTACAGCATGGAATGAGCTTCGAAGGCCGCGCCCTGCCCGCCGCCAAGGTCAGCTGGCAGAACGAGAACCGCTTGCGCTTCGCCCTCAAGAATCCGCAGCCCGGCCAGATCCGGGCCATGTGCGGGCAGGTCGGCCTGACGGTGGTGGCGATGAAGCGCATACGCATCGGCAGGGTGCCGATGGCCAGGCTGCCGGCGGGACAATGGCGCTATCTGGATGCGCGCGAGCGGTTTTGACGCGCCTGGGGACAGGGGTGTGCCGCCATTTTTCAACGACGATAACTCGTTGGAAAATGAAGCAAATTGAAAATCGCACTTTTCGATTTGCGTGGCCTGAGAAGTCCAGGATGGACTTATTCAGACCTTCCCTATGACACGTCGGGTTCTGCGTGTACGGAATCCAATGCATCCTTCAGCGTTTCCTCGGGCAATGCATTGAGCATTTCCGACAACACTTCCGCGGCGTTCACCACGCCGGGCGGCAAGCTCGCGGCATCGGTATTGGTGACCAGTACCGCCGCCGCGCCCACCACACGCAGCAGGTTTGATCGCTCGCTCATCAGCATCTCGATCTCTTTGCTCAACAACTCGACTTCTTGCCTGTTCATCCTCAACCCCATGCATGCCCCCGGTAATAACCGGGGAATTACCGTGAATTTCGTGGACAGTATACGCAATTTGCCCGGTCCCGAATCCGCGCCACCGCAAACGGCTGCGCCGCAACAGCGGCGCCAGGGAAAAGACCTGGCAGCAAACTGACCAGTTGAGCGCGCTTTTGGGGTAAAGTCGGACTATCTGCTGCCGATGTAGAACGTAGCCCACACACTGCATGATCATGGCCGGCCACCCCGAAGATACCTGTCCCGTCGATCACCCCGAATGCGGCATTCTCGCCGCACTGCGTGAATTGCGCGACGAAAACGGCCGGCTGGCGACCCAGGTCCGTACCGACCCGCTGACCGGACTGTTCAACTACCGCCACTTCAGGGAAAGTCTGCAAGCCGAGCTGGAGCGTACCGGCCGCTCGGGCCAGCCCACGGCCCTGATCATCGTCGACCTCGATCATTTCAAGCAGGTCAACGATCGCTGGGGCCACGAGGTGGGCAATCTGGCGCTGCGCCATGCGGCGGAATGCATGCGCGCCACCATGCGCCGTATCGACATACTGTGCCGTTATGGCGGCGAAGAATTCACAATCATCGTTCCGGCGACGGGACTGGCAGGAGCGGTAAAGGCGGCGGAACGGCTGCGCCGGATGCTGGAGGCGAGTCCGCTGGAGACGGGGCTGGGGATATTGCAGCTGACCGCCAGCCTCGGCGTGGCGATCCATACCTCGCTGCACCCGCTCACCACCGAAGCCATGGTGAAACAGGCCGACGCCTTCATGTACGAGGCGAAGCAGGCCGGCCGCAACCGTGTCTGTCACCCGCCCCTGGAGTCGGCCGCCGCATCCCAGGTCACCACCGACGAACGGGCCGCCCTGCTGGGGTAGGCCTTGGTTGCCGGCCGCAGCGGGGAAGATGACAAACTTTCTTCCGGCCCTTCACTCAAAGGCAAACCCCTGCACCTTGATCACGTCGATGCAGGCATCGACCACGGCGGGATCGAACTGGCTGCCGCGCCCCCGTCCGATCTCCTGCAAGGCGATCTCGATGCCCAGGCCCGGGCGATAGGGACGGTGTGTGGTCATGGCCTCCACCACGTCGCACACCGCAAGAATGCGCGCCTCCGGCAGGATTTCCTCGCGGCGCAATCCCTGCGGATAACCCGAACCATCAAGGCGCTCATGATGCTGGCGCACGATCTCCGCAATGGGCCAGGGAAAGTCGACCGGCTTGAGTATGTCGTAACCGGCAGCGGCATGGGCCCGCACCAGCATCATTTCCGTTTCACTCAAACGCCCCGGCTTGCTCAGGATTTCCGCCGGGACGGCAATCTTGCCGACATCGTGCACGATACCGGCCAGGTAAACTACCTGTATCCGCTCTTCCGGCCAGTTCATGGCGCGGGCCACCGCGGCCGCCAGCAAGGCCACGCGTCGCTGATGCCCGGCGGTGTAGGGGTCGCGCAGTTCGACCGCGCTGGCAAGCGCCTGGATGGTGGATTCCATGCTCCCCTGCAGGCGCTCGAGAAAGCGCTGGTGATCGACCCGGACGCGCAGGGTTTCGATGCCATAACCAAGGTCGTTGGCCAGTTCCGACAGCAACGCGACTTCCTGCGCGCCGAAACTGCCGCTGTCTGAGGCGTAGATATTGAACGTACCGATAACGGTTCCGCCGACCTTGAGAGGCAGGGCGATAGCCGAGTGAAAACCATGGGCGAGGGAACGCTCCCGCCACGCCGGGCACTCGGCCTGCGCGACATTCTGGATCACCTGGATATCGCCGCTCTGTACCGCACGCACGGTCGGCCGACACTTTTCTCCGAGTTCATCCCCCCGCAGTATCGCGGCTGTACCAAGAAAATCATCCGCCTGCGCACCGAACTGCGCCATCTTGTGAACGGCGTCGGCTTCCGCGTAGCCGACCCAGGCCATGGCAAACTCACCAACCTCCACGACGATGCGGCACATCTGCTGCAACAGGATCTGCTCGTCACTGGCATGGACCAGAGCCTCGTTGCAGCGGCTCAAAGTAAGCAGGAAGCGATTGATGCGCAGTAGTTCCCCTTCGGCCTGGGCGCGGCCGGCACGGACGCGCAGCGTGACGATACCGAAGGCCAGATCGTTGGCCAGTTCCTCGAGCAGGCGAATCTCAGAGGGGGTAATCGCGTTGGTTTCAGTGGAATAGATCAGCAATACGCCGAACACCTCACCCCGGTCATCCTTCAGCGGCAGGGCGATGCCGGAGCGGTAGCCGCGTTGCAGCGCCGCTTCGCGCCACGGCGCCATGTGGCGGTCGGTGGCGAAATCCTGCACGTAGTACATGGTACCGCTGCGAACGGCAATGCCGGCGGGACCGCGCCCATGCGTCACCGCATCGGACCACGACAGCTGCGCCTGCGCCACATAGCCGCTGTCCGCGCCCGCCCAGGCCACCGGACGGATGCTCTTGCCGCTGTCGTGTTCGGCATAGCCGACCCAGGCCATACGATATCCGGCAACCTCACAGATGATCTGGCAGATATCGTTGAGCAGGCTGGCCTCGTCAGCGGCGCGCAGCAGGACCTGATTACATTCGCTGACCGCGCGCAACTCCCGGTTCAGGCGACGCTGCACTTCCTCCGCCCGACGGTATTCGGTCATGTCGCGCATCAGGCCGACGATGCGGCGCACATGTCCCCGCTCACTGCGCGCGGGGATGACCGTCGCATGAAGGATGCGTTCGCCTTGCCCGAGATCCATTGCCGCCTCTTCTTCGACGAGGTCGCCGGACTCGATGCAGCGCCGGCACATGGCGTTCAGCTGTGCCGCGGCAGGGCCCGGCATTGCTTCGTCGATACGCCTGCCGGTCAACTCGACGGCGTTCCGTCCCGCCATGCGTTCGAGGGCAGGATTGGCCTCCAGGAAACGGTACCCGCCGTCCGGCTCCACCTCCAGCAGGTAAAGGGATTCCTGCGTGCGGTTGAATACCTCGCGGTAACGCTCCTCGCTCTCCAGCAGAGCCTGTTGCGCCTCCACCAGGGCCGTCACGTCACGGCTGATGCTCAGGACCCCGGTGACACGCCCAAGGCCGTCGCGCTCGGCTGCCACGCTGACGGCATGATGTATCGGGCGCCCGTCGGCATCACGAAGAAGGAGCCGGACTTCGTTCGGCACACCGGTGTCCATCACCCTCCGCAAGCATTCCATAAATTCCGCAGCCGGAGTGAGAGGGGCCCACAAGGTTTCCGGAGTGGTGCCGATGGCCTTGGCCGCGGGGTTGCCGGTGACCTGTTCATAGGCGCGATTGACATAGGTGCGGCGGCACTCGCGGTCGTAACGTATGACGACGTCGGGCAGGTTGTCCGCCAGGGCGCGGTACTTGAGCTCGGCCTCCCTGACCTCGGTGATGTCGTTGGCGATGCCGATGACGCTCACCAGTGTGCCGTTCTCATCCACCTCCGGCACATGACTGAGAATGTACTGGCGATCACCGCGCAGCGTTGACCAAATGACTTCGCCGCCATTGGGCTCTCCAGTGCGCGCCACCTCCCGGATCATTTCGACCAGGGGAATACCGTCGGTCGAGACGCCGATGGGATACTCGCCGACCAGCTCCTCCGGGGTCCTGCCGAAAGTAGACGTGACGCTCGGATTGCAGTACAGAATGCGCCCGTCGGTATCGAAACGCGTGAGCATGCTGGGCAGGTTTTCCACCAGGGTATGCAACTGCCGCTCGGCGGACTTCAATGCAGTGACGTCGTGACCGATGGCCAGTACGGTGGCCACCTCGCCGTCGGCATCGAACTCCGGGACAAAGCGCGCCTGCGCCCAGGCATCGCCCGCGACGGATTGATGCTTGAACACCAGCTCCTGCGGCTGCCCGGTTGTCAGCACCGCCTCGATCTTCGCCAGATACGCATCCGGCGCATACAGTATCGTGTGTGCCAGGGGAGGAGGCACGTTGATGATGTCCGCAGGGGCCGTGTTCGCCAATTTGAAGAATGCGGGATTGGCATAGGTGGCCCGATACTCCCGGTCATAGCGTATGACCACGTCGGGGGAGTGCTCGACGAGGGCGCGGAACTCTTCCGAACGGGCCCGCAGCTCCGCCTCCGCGCGCTTGCGCGCGGTGATGTCGCGCACCAGCGACATCTGGTACTCGCTGCCGCGGTATGCCAGATACGTGGTGGTTATTTCGACGGGAATGATGGCGCCGTCTTTTGTGCGGTGCACGCTCTCGAAGGTGAGCGAACCGTGCTCCCTGGCGCCGTGCCATGCCTCCGGCCAGCGTTCCGCCGGCCACTGCGGATCGATATCCGCCACCGACAGGGTGAGCAGCTCGTCCGGAGCGTAACCCAGCATCCGGCTTGCCTCGCCGTTGGCATAGCGGATGTGGGCCTGCGCATCCAGCAGGTAAATCGCCTCGCTCACCTTGCCCAGTGCGAACTCCAGCTGCTCGAGACGCCCTTCGCTGTGCCGCTGTGCGGTCAGGTCACGGACATAACCCAACACACGGGCCGGCTGATCGCCGACCGCGACGGAAGGAGCAAGCGTGATTTCCAGGACACGTTCGTCCCACGCGGCGACATAGGAGTCAGCGGAACCGCTGTCTTGGCATTGCCCGAGGCGGGCGACCAGCTCGCCGCCCATGGCTGGAGGCAGCAATTCGTCCAGGCAGTTCACGGCCAGTGATTCGGCGGCAACCGCCATGATTTCGAACCAGGCAAGATTGGCGTAAAGCAGCCACCACCGCCCGTCAGCAGCCGGAGCGGCGATGAATTGTGCACTCGGAGATCCTTCTACCAGCTGTTGACAGAGATTATCCATCTCCCCATCGGGACGGTCGACCAAACCGTCCCTGCGATTTCGGATAGGCATGGAATTATTGTTTTGCGTACCGTGGGTAGATGTGCAATCACGCTTGCTGCACGTGTACAGAGCATACTAAAAACACCTACGCGCCGGTTAATTATCTTGCGGCAAAAACATGACAAACTGCATGGCTACTTGTGCCGTCGCATTACGTCAGGGCAGGGTGTCCCGTGATCCCAGGTCCAGTGCCTGACCTCCGGCCGCAGTCCGCTTTGCGCGAGGACAGTGCCGGTGGACGGTCGGCGCCTACACCGTGCCTTCCACTGCCTCGCTGATACCCGTGTTGTCGGTCCAGTGGACGCGCACCACATCACCGGGTTGCGCACGCCGGATGTGGAACGAGAGAAAGGGGTTGAGGGCCATGCCCCAGCTCCAGTAGGCACTCATCACTTCCCGGCCATTGTGTTCGAAGTGGATCTCCTGGATGAAATGCCGGGGTATGGTTTTGCCGGTGACGGGATCCTTGCGGGTTCCGGTTTCCATGGGATGCTGGATGAGGACACGCACATCGGCGCCGCCGTCGGCAGGCTCGACGCGCATCCTGTGGATGCTCTTTCCGTTGGCCATGACCTGTTCCTCCTCTGTCCCGATACGGCTAGCAGCCGCCGACTGCGACTTCCACCCGGCGCGACGCGCTGTAGTAACGCCCGTCCGCCTCGACCAGGGCGACCACCTTGCCGCTGCCGCCCATCTTGATGCGGACGGCGAGCGTCGCTGTCACCGCCGGCGTCAGGTCGAAGCGCGACAGGGCAGGGAAGGGATTTTTTTCCGACAACAGGGCGATGCTGCGGGTGCCGGGAATGTTGCTGATCACCTCCACCGGGACCGTGCGACCGTCGGCCGCCTGCTCGGGCGCGGAAAGGACGAGCGCGTCGCTGTCGGTTATGGGTGCGCCGCCGCTCAACGCCTTGAGGGCCGCGTCGAGATTTTCGGCGTTGAAGGCGGGGGCAGGCCAGGCCGCCAGCACCTGGCGCGGCTTGAGCAGGCCGGCGCCGGCGAGCAGCGCGAATTCGGCGGCGATCAGGGATGCTCTGAGCAAGGTTCTGCGATGCATGGTGAACCTCCTTTGGTCTGCCGGTACTAGAACCCCAGGCGCAGCCCGGCGGTCAGTGCGCTGTAATCCTCGCCCTGCGCCACGCCGCCCACCGGCTTGTAACCGGTGACGCTGCCGGCGCTGTAGGCGAGGAACAGCTGGGTGCCCAGGGCCGCATAGCGCACGATTTCATAGCCCAGCCCCACGGTGTAACCGGAGCCGTTGCCGTTGTCGGTGCCCGGCGCGTTGTTCCAGTGAACGACGCTGCCGCCGGCCACGGACAGGTAAAGCCTGGAACTCTCCGTCGGCCAGTAGCGCACCACCGCGAACAGCTGACGCAAACCCTCGCCGGTGTCCGACTTCCACCCATCCGCAGCAGAAATGCTCCAGCCGCCTGCCTCGACACCGAGCTGCATTTGCGGGTGGAGCGTATATCCACCGGCGAGGGCGAGATAAACGCGCACTTCGGTATCGGCAGGGGCAAGGTCCGGAGTCAGGCGCAGATTGCCGAAGCCGATATCGATATTGCCCCAGAAGCCTTGCCGCAAGTTGCCTCCGGCGGCATGGGCAAGGCTGCCGGCAAGGAGCAAGGGCAATATGAACAGGTATTTCATATCCCTGTACCACGGTGGACCACGAACTAAAGAATAGTCCCGATACGGGAAAAATCAGGCGGCGGAGCGGGGGAATACTTACGCCAGGAGCCTGGCGAAGTCGGCGGCGGGCATGGGTTTGCCCAACAGGTAGCCCTGGGCCTCCTGGCACTGGTGCTGCTGGAGGAAGTCGAGCTGTTCCCGGGTTTCCACACCTTCCGCCACCACCTTCAGCGCCAGCGTCTCCGCCAGGGAGATGACGGCACGCACGATGGCCGCATCCTGGGAGTCCCTGGTCAGCTCGCGCACGAAGGACTGATCGATTTTGAGGGTGTTGATGGGAAAGCGCTTGAGGTAGCTGAGCGATGAGTAACCGGTTCCGAAATCGTCGATGGCGATGGAAATGCCGTGCTGACGCAACTGATTCATGATCGCGATCGCCGTCGTGGTGTCCTTGATCAACAGGCTCTCGGTGATCTCCAGTTCCAACAGATGGGCCGGGAACTCCTGTTCCCTGATGACGGCCAGCAGGTTGCGGACAAAATTCGGACTGAAGAACTGGCGCATCGACACGTTCACCGCAATGCGCAGATGGGTGCCGTACTGCTGGTTCCACTGGTGGGTCTGCCGGCAGGCCTCGGCCAGCACCCAGTCGCCCAGGGCGAGTATCAGCCCCGTTTCCTCGGCGATGGGTATGAAGACGTTGGGCGGCGTCATGCTGCCGTCCGTGCCCGGCCAACGGATCAGCGCCTCCATGCCCACCAGCTTGCGATCGGACAACCTTATCCTGGGCTGGTAATAGAGTTCGAAGGCCAGGGCATCGACGGCGCGGTGCAGATCATGGATGAGATTGAGGCGTTCGACCGCGCGGGTGTGCATGTCCGGCTGAAAGAATTTGTAATTGTTCTTGCCGCTGTCCTTGGCCTGGTACATGGCGATATCGGCATGCCGGGTGAGATCCTCGACGGTACGGGCATCATCGGGATACACGGCGATACCGATGCTGGCGCCGACGCGCACATCGTGGCCATCGATGGAAATGGGGCTTCTGATCACCTCGAGAATTTCCTCCGCCAGCGAGCCCATCTGTTCCGGCTTGTCGGCGTCGGACAACAGCATGGCGAACTCGTCGCCGCCCAGGCGGGCCACCATGTCGGACTTGCGGAGCCGCGTCTGCAAGCGCTTGGCCACTTCGATCAGCAACATGTCGCCGGCGGCATGACCAAGGCTGTCGTTGACATCCTTGAAGCCGTCCAGATCGATGAACATCAGTGCCGCACGCCGGCCGTTGCGCTGCATGGTGGCAGCGAGCTTGCCCAGGCGCTCGCGGAAAAAGGCGCGGTTCGGCAGTGCGGTCAGAGGATCGTAGAACGCCAGGCTTCGCAGCCTTTCCTCGGCGAGCTTTTTATCGGTGATGTCGGAGAATATGCCCACGTACTGGCGGGTGCGGCCGCTTTCGTCGCGAATGGCATTGATGCGCAGCCACTTGGGGAACAACTCGCCATTCTTGCGCCGGTCCCAGATTTCGCCGGACCAGTGGCCGTCGCTTTGCAGCTGTCCCCACATCTCCTCGTAAAACGCACTGTCATGGCGCCCCGACTTGTTGACGTTCGGATTGCGGCCGATGAGTTCCTTGCGGTCATAACCCGTGATTTGCGTGTAGGCGTTGTTGACGTCCAGGATGTGGGCGTCGGCATCGGTAATCATCACCGCCTCGCCGGTGTGATCGATGATCTGTTTGGCGAGGCGGATGCGCTGCACGTCGCGGTTATAGATACTCAGGAAAAACCACAGGATCACCAAGTAGGCCAACAGTCGCAAAACGTGCCAGAGCCACCACGTGGCATCCCATACCGAGGAGAAGTGGAACAGGGCGGCAGCCATGCCGAACAGCAGGCAGTGGTTGGCCAGCAGCACCCTCTCTTCCTGATCCTCGGCATTGTCCTGCCAAGCGAAGTGGAACCACGCCGCGAGAAAACCGAGCCCTCCCACCATGTTGAGCGCTTCGGCCGTGAGGGTGAACCGGCCGCCGGCCGCCATGGACGGCAGCCAGTGGGGAAAGAGGATGGAGCCCAGTCCCAGGGTCACGCTGGCCGCGGCCATCAGGCCGGGCGCCGCCTGCATGCGCGGCAGGCGCGAAATGCGTTCGGGCAGCACCACCAGGGCGAAGGTCAGACCGCCGACCAGGGTGGCCACGCTGTGCAGCCAGACAAAGGTATTGCCAGGCGCGATGCTGGCATGGAAGCCGTCCAGCAGCCCCATGCCCATCAGGGTGGCCGACACCCAGATATAGCCGGGGCGAAGCTGATTGCTGTTGCGCATGATCAGGATGAACAGCGACAACAGGATGGCGGCGAACGAACCGACCGCCTCGACCAGGGAATGGAGCGGCTCGTTGCTCCAGCGGAAGGTGTCCAGCGAGAGATTGAACAGGATGGCGATCGCGACGGGAATGACCGCGCTGGGAAGCACCGTGGTCAGGAGCGGATACCACCATGTCGAGCTGACGGATTGACGGGGTATGTCATTGGGAATGGCAACCATCAACTCTTGTTCCATATCTGGCGTGGTGGTCTGTCGTTGCAAAAATCATAACACAGGCCATAAGGTTATTGCCTGCCGGGAGGGCGCGCACCGGCCCCGCAGAACGGCGGGGGACGCATAGAGGAGGATTTGTTACGGGCCGATGGTGCCGGACGCATGCAGGGCCTGCCGCTGTTGGAACAGCTCCCGCAGGCGCGCCGCGCGTTCCCGGTTGACACCCAGATCGGAGCGGCCGGCGCGCGAGGCGGAGCGCAGATGAATCACGCCGGCATCCGCCGCCAGACGACACTCCACATCATCGACGAAGCGGAATACGCGGCTGCTGAAGGTGGCCCAGAGAAATCCGGGACGCTCCTCGACGATGCGGCCCCCTGCTGCCTCAATCGCTGCACGCAGATCGGTCCATGCAACCTGGGGGCTTCCCGCGAATTGCAGCGGCGCAATGCGCCAGGCCGCGGCATCCGTTTCGCTGGACACGCAATTGGGGGTTTCCGGGCAGGGGCGCAGGCGTCCCTCCACGAGCTTCACGTCGGGCAGCGGCGCGGTGCGGGAAAGATAGGCGAAATAGCCGACCCAGAGCAGCAGCAATGTAAACGCGGCAAAAAAGAAAAGTTTCACTATCAGCATGGAAACAGCCGCATCAGAATCCCAGCGTGAGGCCGGCGGTGAGTGCGCCGAAATCCTCGTCCTGGGACACGCCGCCGGGTGGCCGGTAGTCACTGACGCTGCCTGCGGTGTAATTCACGAACCAGTAAGTTTCCGTGGCGGCATAGCTGCCCAATCGGTAGCCCATGCCCAGCACATAGGCGGAGCCGGAACCTCTGTCCGCCCCCTGTGCATTGTTCCAGTGGGTGGCGCTGCCGCCGCCGACTTTTATGAACAGCCGGGAATCCGCCGCCGGCCGGATGCGTGCCACGGCGAACAGGGTGTGCATACCTTCGTCGCTGCCCAGGGGATTCCACCAGTCGTCGTGGCGCAGACTCCAGCCGCCTACGGAAACGCCCAGCTGCACCTGCGGATGCACCGTGTATCCACCTTCCAGTCCCAGGTACAGGCGCGTTCGGGTACTGGCGTCGGCCACGTCCGGTGTCAGATGCACGCTGCCATAACCGAGGTCTACCGCCCCCCAGAATCCCTGCCTCTGGGCGGCATCCGCCAGCGCCGCACCGCTGGCGAACAGGCACGTCAAGGCGAGTACGTATTTCATACCGGCCCCCTGCAATTCAAGGCTGTGCGCACCCTGCGCACCGGATAACTATAGGCCGCGGCCGCCGGCGTTGCCGGACTTCGCTGAGGCCGTTTTCAACGGTCCGGCCGAGGATTACACGCCGCGGCAGCACTCAGAAGCTTTCTCCGAACAGGGGCAGGCCCCGTTCGGCGATCTGCCGGCGCAGATCGTCACCAATGAAGAATACCGGCACCGTCAGATCGATTTCGCGACTGTGCAGGGCAATCACCGCCATGGCCTCGTCGCGATTGTCGTAACGGGCCCGGGTCTGGAACTTCCCCTCGCCGTCGGCGACACGCCATTTGTCCTGCTGCTTCTGCATGTTGAGCCAGGGTTCGCGGGTGGGGATACAGGTGCTCTCCACCCGGCAACCGAAATCGCGGCCGAGACGGTTCAGAGCTCCGGGTATTGCCCGGTCGTAGTGCTGGCGGATGGCATGCAGCGTGCGCATGTAGCGCAGCTCCTGTATGCCTCCCGGCGGCCAGGCGATACCGGCATAGCCGTTTTCACTGGCCTGGATCAGCATCAGCTTGGCCGCCAGTGCCGGCCAATCCTTCTTGTAGGGCGCGTTGGGGACCTGTCCCCACCAGCTGGTGTCATAGCCGTCGCTTTTTCCCGACTGATGCCAGTCGCTCTGCACCTCCTCGATGAACAGCAGCTTGCGTCCGGCGAGGTCGGTGCGGGTGGTGGTGCGGATGTGCAGCAGCACGTTGTGGTCGTAGAAATGGGCGCCGAAGAACGTGCGCTGGTAATCAGGCAGGCTGACTATCCATTCGCGATAGTCATCGCCGCCGCACAGGGTGAGGTGATCGTAGCGGGTGTGGATACTGGCGCCGCTGCGGATGCCGAGGTGCTCATGGGCGTGCCGATCCGCCGCCCGTTTGGCATCCACGCTGCTGTCGAAAAACAATTGCGGCACGCCGTCCGGCCCAGTGGTGTTGGGCACGGCGCGGCCATAGGGATCGAGGGCGAACCAGTACTTGTTCAGCGCCATGGGATGTCCCGCGCGCCGCGTCTTGACCACGCCGACACGGTAATTGTAAGTGTCGTCGACATAACGCTGGATACACAGGCAGGCATGGTCCAGCTTGAGCGCGGCACGATACACCGCCTGATGGGGCATGCGCAGCGCCACCTCGCGGAAGCTGAGCCCGCCATTGGCGCCCCATATCTGTTCCGTGCCCAATTCGAGACGGACGTTGCGAAAATCCACTGCCTCCAGCACCCGGGATTTTGCCAGCAATGCATCAGGGGCCTGCCGCGCCAGGAAATCACGCACGCCGGACCAGTGTATCTCCTCCGCCCGCACGCCCTGGCGCGTCATGTTGTCTATGGTGGCCAGCCACTGCATCGCACCGGCGCGGGCCTGGGGCAAGGCCGCCAGCCGCTGCCGCAACAGGCTGTACAGGCGCTGCGGTGCAGAATGGTGCCGTGCAGACAGGTGATGCTGGTTCTCGGCGAGGCGGCGGCGCGCCGTCTCGATCAGGCGGCGCCGGGTATCCTGCTGCGCCCAGCGGTACAGGGCCGTCTTGTCCGCATCGGTCCAGTCAGCGGCCCGGCGCAGGGTATCGAGGGTGTAGCCCGAATAGTCATAGTCGTACTCGGTCCAGCCGCGGCGGGGATTGCCGGCATCATCCCGACGCCGGTACACCACGTCCACCAGTGCATAAAGCTCCCGGTGCGAGGAATCCGGCGCCACCCCCGGATGGCGCAGGGCATGGTATCGAGCCCGATCCGTCGACAGGTCTATGACGCGTCCGCTGGGTAGCACCAACATAAGTGTTTTCTGCCCCGTAAGCCGTGTGAGCCTGAGTCAAATCTTACCCGAGCAAATTACTATGGATATATACGGTGTTCAACCCGGTAGTTTTCAGGTGTAAAACGGGGCAGGTCCAGGCACAGGTGGCTGTAGCCCGGGCGGATGACTATGGTTTTCGGTAACCCCAGGGCGGCAGCATCGGTCTGCGCCCGAGGCTTTCTTCCCCCCCGAGGAGGCCACCATGAATACCCTGATCCGGATACTCGCAACACTACTCATGACCGCACTGCTGGTGACCGGCGCCCTTGCCGAAGGCAAACGGCCGCTGCCGCCGGCGGTGCAATTCGACATCAACCAGTCGGTGCTCAAACAGCCCCTGGCCGAAGGCGTCAGTGCCGACGACGCCATTGAGGCAATGAAATCCAAGGCGATTGCGCTGAACATGAAATTCGTCGCCCATCAGCCCCTGTCGCAGGAGTTGCAGGCACGCGGCATCAAGAGCGGTCGGCTGGAGATCTTCCAGTTCTGCAACCCCATGGACGCCCACGAAATGGTGAAATTCAACCCGGTGTTTGCCGCCTACATGCCCTGCCGCATTGCGCTGGTGGAGGATCAGGAAGGGCAGATGTGGCTGATGATGCTCAACCTCGACATGCTCATCGACAACACGCCGCTGACGCCTGAGATCAAGGCCATTGCAGCCCGGGTAAACAAAACGCTGAAGACCATACTGGAGTCGGCAGCCGCAGGCGAGTTCTAGGCGGCCGCTGCATAAACCGGGGCGTCGATCCGGTCCGGAGGATGATCACTGCCAAATAGTGAAGTCCTGGTGTCGGGTATCTGCCGCAAAAAGAGCGAGCCCGCGAAAAAAAAATATGCGAAATAATTCGAGCTGCAACACGGATTATCTGAACTGATAAGAGTCAGCTATAGTCTCAGTAAATGTGCGGGGATGTAGTGCCAAGGCATGCAGTGCCAGGGACCCCACCCGCCAGGACGCGACGCTTTCCATTCAAGCGAGGTTTGATCATGAACCGCTATGTTGCTGTGCTGGCCACCCTCCTGCTCCTGCCGGCCTGGGCCGGTGCCACCGACGGTGATTGGAAGCAGGGTCGTCTCTACTACCGGGCCGTTTGTTCCGCCTGCCACACCAGTCCCGCCGGGGGCGGCAAGGCCATCAATCCCTCCGACATGACCAAGGCCGAATGGAGCGCCTATCTCGCTGCGGACAAACACGCCGCCAGCGGCAAGGCCGACCCCAAGGTCAGCGCCTATCTGACCCAGGGTTATCGCGCATCCATAGCCGGCAGCAACAAGGTGGCGGCCAAGTTCGCCAGCCTTGGCGACGCCGAACTGGCGGCGCATCTGCAAGCCTTCGTCATTCACGGTGCCAAGGATTCGGACACGCCCTCCCGTTGCCAATAGGAGAGGCGATCATGTCTACCATACCTGAAGACATCGACACGCCGGCCGTGGGCCGGCGCACTTTGCCGTGGCTGGGCGATCTGCGCAAGGAGCTGCACGGCATCTTCGTCGAAGAGTGGTCGCCGTTCGCCGGCGCACTGTTGCTGGTGCTGCTCTCCGCAGCGTTCATGGCCAGCGGCTTGTTCTGGGGCGTATTCGGCGGCATCAAGCTCTGGGGCGATCACCTCAACAATCTGATCGGGCTCGGCCCGCTGCTCGGAATCAAGTCCGAACTGGAAAGTCCCCTGATGCATCGCATCTCCCTCACCGACATCACCCTGGTGCTGGGCGCGATGGCCGCGGCGCTGTTGTCGCGGCAGTTCCGCGTCAGCCGGCCGCCGCCGCTGGAATACCTGTGGGGCGCCCTGGGCGGCACCACCATGGGCATCGGCGCGACGCTGGCCGGCGGCTGCACCACCGGCGGCTTCTTCGTGCCGCTCACCTTCGGCTCGCCCGCCGGCTGGATGATGTGGCTAGGGCTGCTGGCCGGCGCCCTGATCGGCCTCAAGCTGCTGCTGTGGACCATGGAACACATCACCTGGGGCACGCAGGCACCGGCGCGCGCGGAACGGCCGCTGGGTTACGGCTGGTATCCGTTGTTCGGGCTGGCGGTCATCATCGCCGTGCTCGTCTGGGCGGCAAGCTGGTGGTACTCCGGCGAAGAATTGCTGGCTGCGCGCGGCATCGTCATCGTCGGCGGCTTCGGCATCGGCTTCGTGTTGCACCGCTCGCGTTTCTGCTTCTCGCGCGTGTTCCGCGAGCCGTTCATGACCGGCGAAGGCAGCATGACCAAGGCGATGATCCTGGCGCTGGCGGTGGCCATCCCGTTCAGCTCGCTGCTGCTGCAGAAGCAGACGGTCGATCCCTACGTAGCCATCCCGGCCACCTTCGTCCTCGGTTCGCTCATCGGCGGCATCGTTTTCGGCATCGGCATGATCTTCGCCGGCGGCTGCGCCTCGGGATCGCTGTGGCGCATCGGCGAGGGCCATCTCAAGCTGGTGGTGGCGATGGTGTTCTTCGCCTGGAGCGGCAGTGTCACCAGTGCCGTTCTCAACCGCTTCGGCCTGCTGACGCCGGAGGTGGACATCGACTTTCTCGACGGCATACCCGAGATCACCAGTATGGGCTTCCAGGCCTATCTGCCTGACCTCGCCGGCTGGGGCTGGACCTACGCGCTGTCGTATGGAGTGTTGCTGTTGTGGTACCTGCTGGTGCGCTACAACGAATCCACCGGCCGGTTCACCGTATTTTGATTGTCAAACGAGGAGTGCATCCATGAAACGCGTGATTGGAGTACAACAGCTGGCGACGCTGCTGGTCGCCATGACGCTGTGGGCGCTGGCCGGCACGGCCGCCGCACTGGAGCCGCGCGAAGGCTGGTATCCGCACCTGGTCGACCGCGCCTTCGTCGAACAGCATGCGGTATTACCCAAGCCCGACGGCGTGATGATCATCGACGCCCGGCCGGCGCGCAAATATGACGAGAGCCACATCCCGACCGCAGTCAACATTCCCGACCTGATGGCCGAGAAGATGACCGACAAGCTGCCCGCGGACAAGAACACGCTGCTGATCTACTACTGCGGCGGCGTCGAGTGCATGCTCTCGCACAAGTCGGCGTTCAAGGCGCAGGCCCTGGGTTACACCAACATCAAGGTCTATGCGGAGGGCGATCCGGACTGGAAGGCTGCTGGCAAGATGATGTCCATCGGCCTGGCGGCGGTGAAGAAGATCGTCGACGGCAGCGACCCTGCGCTGCTCATCGACTCGCGCCCGAAGGAGCGCAAGTACGACAAGGGCCATATCCCCACTGCCATCAGCATTCCGGATCTGCACTTCGACAAGATGAAGGACAAGCTGCCGGCCGACAAGGCGGCGCGCATCGTGTTCTACTGTGAGGGCCCGGCCTGCAAGCTCTCCGACAACTCGGCGCACAAGGCCAAGGCGCTCGGTTATACCAACGTCTGGACCTATGTCGGCGGCTTCCCGGAATGGAAGGATGCCGGCCTGCCGGTGTCGACCGCCGCGGCAGCAGCCGGCCCGGCGATCAAGCAGGGCAAGGACTCCGGCACCATCAGCATCGACTCGTTCAAGGAGATCGCCGACCAGCAACCGGACAGCGTGCTGTTCGTCGACGTGCGCGATGCGCCCGAGTTCAAGAAGGGCAGCATGAGGGGGGCGGTCAACATCCCCATCGGCGAACTGGAAAAACGGGTGGGCGAACTTCCCGCCGACAAGCCGGTGATCTTCATCTGCTCCACCGGCGGCCGCAGCGGCGAGGCCCACGACCTGGTGAAGCTGTTGCGCAGCGAGGTCAAGAGCTACTTTCTTGACGCCGAGTTGACTTTCAAGAACGGAGGCTATCAGGTAAAGGCGCACTGACAGGCGCGTATCTCTCCCCAAAAGGGGCGGCGTGAGCCGCCCCTTTTTATTACGCCTCGGGCGCGGCCTTCCTGGGCTGAGTCTGTCGCGGCTTCTTGCCGCTGACCACCTCCAGCAGACGGGCGCCATGTTTTTCCACCAGGGCGGTGGCCAGCTGATGGGCGCTTTCCGTTTCCAGGGTCACACCGGCGTCCTGCGCCGCCAACTCCAGCAACTCGGCCAGGTTTTCCTCCTGCTCCAGGCGGGCGTCGTAGGCTTCGGCTTCAGCGCGGATATCGAACATCGTAGTCGGGTCCTTGTCGCTCGCATATTTGACGATTACAGCCATTTTTCCGGTTCCTTGCGTAGTGTGGAGTCGGGGAAGAGTTATGCGGCCCGTGCCGCACGGCGTCGCACCGCGGTGCATACTGTATATCGATACACCACACAAAAACAAGCGCGGAAAGGGCGGGAAAGGCTCTGGAGAGATTATGTTTTGACCCGCGCGGCGCCGGACCTTACCCTAACCGGATAGAGGGTACAGGCACGCCATAACGTGATGAACAGGGCATAGTCATGAGCGAAAACACTTTTGCGGTGGTGTTCACCGGGCAGCTCGTCGAGGGCGCCGAGGCTGAACAGGTCAAGGCCAACTTCGCCCGACTGTTCAAGGTCGAGATGGAGAAGGTGGCACCCATGTTCACCGGCAAGCCGGTGACCATCAAGCGGGGCGTCGACGCCGCCACCGCCCGGAAATACCAGCAGGCGCTGCAGCAGGCCGGAGCGGTGTGCCAGGTGGTCGATCAGGCGGCACCGCAACCGGCGGCGGCACCGGCATCTGCACCTGCGGCACCCACCCCTGTGGCAACAACTGATACCGCGGCCGCAATCGGGGTGTTGAGCGCCACCCTGGCCGAGCCGGGTGCGCTGATGAAGGAGCCGGAACAGGTGGAAGAGGCCCGTATCGACGTCTCCCACCTGAGCATGGGCGCGGTGGGGGAGACACTGGTGGAGCCGGAGACGGTCCCGGAGTTCCAGGCAGACCTCACTGCCCTGACCATGGCCGAGGCGGGGGTGGATTTGACTACGCCGGGCGCCGTCGAGTCCCCGCAATTTACCTTCGATGCCTTGTCCCTGGCCGAACCCGGCGCACTGTTGCAGGAACCGGAGGAGGTCACCGCGCCGTCCATCGATACCAGCAACATCAGCCTGGCCTGAGGGCTACAGGGTTTCCTTGTAGCGGGAGTAGAGCTGGGTGACGCGCCGCACGTAGTTGCGGGTTTCGGGGTAGGGGGGAATGCCGTTGTGGCGATCCACCGCATCCGGCCCGGCGTTGTAGGCGGCGACGGCCAGCTTGACGTTGTGGCGGTAGCGGACCAGCAGTTGCTTCAACAGGCGGGTGCCGCCGTTCAAGTTTTCTCCGATGTCGTAGGGATCGCGCACGCCCAGCGTGCGCTGGGTCTTGGGCATGAGCTGCATCAGCCCTTGGGCGCCGGCGCGCGACACCGCCTTGTGGTTGAAATTGGATTCGGCGTGCACCACGGCGCGCACCAGGGCGGGTTCGAGCCCGTGGCGTGCGGCGACGCTGTGGATCTGCGCATGGAAGTCGCGGTGATTCAGCGGCACCCGGCCCCAGTCGGAGGCGGACAGTTCGCAGCCGATGTAGCTCATCAGGCAGCTGGGCTCCAGCTTTTCATAGGCGCCGGAGAGGGGCTTGAAGGCGCTGTAGGTCACCGTTCCGTCGGGCGCGGTGTATTTGTAGATGTCGGCGGACGCCGTCGCGGCGCAAAGACAAAGCAGCATGCCGCACAGCCGGACGGGCAGGCGGTGGAAGAGATGCTGGCGTTGTCGTGGTCGTGCGTTCATGTGCCGGGCGCAGTACGGGCGGAGAGATGCCGCCCACCTGACGCAAAGCATAAAAACATTCGCGGACAAAGAACAGGGAAAACTCCGCCCCGGTGTCGGTGCACGAAACGCCGGCACCGGGGCAAGCGCATGACGGATCAGATGGCGCCGCGCTCGACGCGCTTGAGGCTGGCGTCGATATGGCTCAGAGCGACGTCCAGGCTGACCTTGTCGCCCTTGGGCTTGTAGCCGCCCAGTTCCTTCCACACGGTGTACACCTTGTCGCCGGAAGAAAGCTTCTTCATATCGCCCTTCTGCAAGCCGGCCTCGTCGTTGAGTTCGTTCCAGGGGATGCCTTCCTGCATCGGGATCAGGATGAAATTGATCCCCTCCAGCTCCACCTGCATCGGCTTGGCGATATTGACCACGTAAATGATGGCCATCATGCCGGGGGCGAAGTCCGCCTTGTACTTCTCGACGAAGGTGGGCAGGTCGGCGAGGTTGTCCAGGGAGCCCGACACCATGGCCAGCTTGCCGCCCTGTTCCAGCATGACGGCGTGCTCCATCACCACCGCGGGCGGCTTGCGGCGGCCCTGCGAGTCGGCCACTTCGCCTTCGACGAGGGCGACACGGCCGCGGAATCCCACCACGCCGTCGCTGCTGGCCTTGTCGATGAAATTGATATTCAGGAGCAGGCCGTTCTGGTCGTACTTTTCGATGATCATCGTTTTACCTTTCTGGTGAGTGTATCGGTTACGCCTGCACCAGCAAGAACGATACCAATTGGGAAATACGCGCTAACTGCCTGTTTGTATTGGCCGGTGATGCAACGCTTGTGGGTTTGCCGACATTCCTGAACAGGGTCGGGAGCGGAATGTTGTCGCAAGTCCGACAGCGCCGCCTAATCAATTCCCTTGGTCCCCGCCGGTGCGTATCACGCCCAGCCGATCCAGCCCCGATAGCGGCAGCCACAGCTCACCCGGTCGGCCGAGGATTTGCCGCACCGCCGCGCCGCGCTGCGGCAGGGGGATGGTGCTGAAGCGTTCCGTGGCCGGATCGAAGCGCACGATGGCATTGGCGCCGAAGTCCGACAACCAGACGATGTCCTGATCATCCACGTACACCGCGTAGGCACGGGGCGAATCGCCGGGCAACGGCCACTCCCGCCAACTTTGTTCGACGGGGTCGTAGCGGGCAAGCTGCCCCGCGTGCCATTCGCTCACCCACAGCCGGCCGCGGGAGTCGGACCATACCCGTCGCGCCCCCTGGCCCGGCGTGGGTGGTTCGATGACGGTGGCGCGGCCGCTCGCCGTGTCGATGCGGGCGATATGGGAGCCGGCCAGAGAAGCGTAATAGACGCTGCCGTCGGGAGTGGTGCAGATGCCGTAGGGGCCGCGACCGCCGGGCGCGTCGAACACCTCGACACGCCCGCTGCGCGGATCGACCCGGCCGTAGTAACCGGCCTGGCCGGTAAACCAGAGCACGCCTGCGCCGTCGAAGGTGGCAGTGTTGAGGTTCATGTCGGGCGTGCCGGGCGGCGGGTCGTAGCGCCGCACCGCGGCGCTGGCCGGGTCGACACGAACCACCGCATTGAGACCGGAGTCGGTGACCCAGGGCGCGCCGTCCGGGCCGACGATGACGCCGTGCGGGCGCGAACCGCGCCCGAGAGCGATGTGGCGGGTGACGCCGCTGGCAGGATCGAGGCGGCCGAGGGCGCCGGCCCGCTGCGCCGTGTACCAGACGCCGCCGTCGGCGGCGGGCGCCACGTCGTGGGGACCGCTGCCGTCAGGCAGCGGATATTCCTGCAAGAGCGGTTGCGCCGCAAGCGGCGTCGCACAGAACAGGAGCACAAGAAACAGATGGCGGGCGGGTATGTGCATGGCAGACCTCCGCGGCAGGTGATGGAGATCGAGTATAGGTGCCGGATCACCGGATACGCCGGTTCGACATGCGAATGCTCCGCCGGCGTATCGCCCGGAACACACTCCTCCGAAGGTCTATGCTGTGTACTAGACAAGGCCAGCCGAGGAGTCACCATCATGACGGCCAGGTATCGATACATCCTGCTGCTATTGCTGTTTCTTGCGGCACCCGCCCTGCATGCCACCGAGACGGCCACCTTCGCCGGCGGCTGCTTCTGGTGCGTGGAGGAGGCCTTCGACAAGGTACCGGGCGTGATCGCCACGATTTCGGGCTACGCCAACGGCGACGCCCCCAACCCTACCTACGATCAGGTTTCGGCCGGAGGTACCGGTTATGCCGAAGCGGTGCAGGTGGAGTTCGATCCGGAACGGGTGAGCTACGCCCAGCTGCTGCAAACCTTCTGGCACAACCACGATCCACTGGATGCCCGCGGCCAGTTCTGCGATCGCGGCGACCAATACCGGCCGGCCATCTTCTATCACAACGACATGCAGCGGCAGCAGGCCAATGCCTCACTGGCGGCCGTAAGCCGGGAGCAGCCGTTCCGTGGCACCATCGTCACCCCCATCGAGCCGTTCAAGAACTTTTATCCCGCCGAGGAGTATCACCAGGATTTCCACAACAAGAATCCCCTGCGCTACAAGTTCTACAAATACAACTGCGGTCGCGCGGCGCGGCTGGAACAGTTGTGGGGCAAGCCGGAGTAATTTCCCTGGCCGCTGTGTAGCTTTTGCTACAGATGCGGCGGGCTGCCGTGGTTACTGTCCCCGTCGTGGTCATTCGGCCACCTGACGACGGAGACAGCCATGCAGCCGATGAAATTCTTTATCGATACCCACGACCAGTCCCGGCAGACCTTTCCCGCCGGACTCACCCCCGAGCAGTTCGAAGGCTTTTTCGCGCAATACGAACAGGCCTGTTACGCGGAAGGGGTGGTGCCGCTACGGGTCCACGTCGGCTACGGGGACGGCCGCGCCTTCTGTTTCACCATGGCGCCGGATGCCGAAGCCGTGCGCCGAGCCCACGCCCGGGTCGGACTGCCTTTCGACGATATCACCGAGGTGAGCACGGCCACGCCGGGCGATACCTTCTTCCGTCGCGCTGCTGCATAGGCGGGAGGGCCGCCGCGTCCACGCCATGACGGCGGGACGCGGCGCCAGACAGCATGAACGTGGATATCCTCAATCTGATCGTGTTCGGCCTGGCGGCGCTGGCGGTGGCGGCAACAGTGCTACTCACCATGGTACAGCTGGAGCTCGGCCCCATGAGCCGCCTGGGCGGTCACCGGCGCTGGCTGCTGGCGGCGGCGCTGGGCTCCGGTGTGATGGCCTTTGCCTTCAAACTGCTGATCATCGTTGCCATCGCCAGCTTCCCCCAATTCACCATCGACCCTTTCATTGAAAGAGCGGCCCTGCCGCTGCGGACCGGCACGCCGGTGCCGCCGCCCGGTCCGCCGCGCTACCGCTGGCTCCCCCTGTCCGGCTCCGCCGGCCTTGGCGGGCCGGCGCCGGGGCAGCCGCAGGACTATCACTGGCAGGCCCTGCCGGCCCAGGCACCTGCACCGGATCACAATCCCACCACCGCGGCGAAAGTGGCCCTCGGCGAGCGTCTGTTCTTCGATACCGCGCTGTCGCGCGACGGCAGCCTGTCCTGTGCCTCCTGTCATGACCTGTACGGCAAGGCCGGAGCCGACGGCCGGCCGGGGGCAAAAGGCATCGACGACCAGGTCGGCACACGCAACGCACCGACGGTGTGGAACGCTGCGTTTCAGTCGCGGCTGTTCTGGGACGGCCGCGCCGCATCGCTGGAGCAACAGGCCGCGGGCCCCTTGCTCAACCCGCTGGAAATGGGCATGCCGTCGCCGGCGGCGGTGGAGGAACGGGTGCGGCGCAATCCGGAGTACGTCGCAGCCTTCGCCCAGAGCTTCGGCGCAGCGGCTGCCATCACCCTCGAGCGCATCGCCGACGCCATCGCCGCGTACGAGCGGACCTTGATTACTCCGGACACGCCGTACGACCGCTTCGTGCGCGGCGACCTGGAAGCACTGACGCCCGCGCAGCTGCGCGGTATGGCGCTGTTCCAGTCCACCGGCTGCATCCATTGCCATTTCGGCCCGAACTTCAGCGCCGCCAGCGTGTTCGACGATCGCGTACCCCAGCGCGCCTTTCCCGTCGGTGCGACGCCGTATGCGCAACGCTACGACCTCACCGGCGACAGCGGTGCCGCCCCCACGGGCAGCGGGCGCGGGCTCTGGCGCGTACCGTCGCTGCGCAATGTGGCGCTCACCGGTCCCTGGCTGCACAACGGCGCCGTGAGCGAATTGGCCGAAGTGGTACGCATCATGGCCGGGGCGCAGTTGGGACGTTCCGGACCTCAGCTGTTATGGTCCGCGCAGGACCGTACGCTCACCACCCTGGAGCGGCCGGCCTTGTCCGAAGGGGAGGTGAGCGACATCGTCGCCTTTTTGCACGCGCTCAGCAGCGACAGGCTGCAAGCCCCGGCGCGGCCCTGACTGGCTTTGCCGCAACGGGGAACCGGCGGCATAATGCGGCATCGGCACGGAGGGGGAGATGCGCGTGAGTGCAGCAGCGGAGGCATTGCAGACCTTTCTCGATCTCAGCGCGCAAGGCCTGCATCTCATCGAGGACGGTGTGCAACACCTGGTTCTGCCGCGGCAGGCGACGGTGATACACAAGGGACAGCGCGTATCCGGCGCCTATCTGGTCACCCGGGGCCGGCTGCGCGTTTTCACCTACACTCCGCAGGGCACAGAAGCAACGCTCTACTTTCTGCGTCCGGGCGAAACCTGCGTGCTGGCGCTCAATTGCCTGTTCAACGATCTGCGCTATCCCGCCTGGGTCGAGACCGCTGCGGGAACCGAGGTAGCGGTGATTCCCGGCCCGCTCTATCGCAGTCTGTTCGAAAGCGAACCCGCGGTACAGAACCTCACGGTTCAGGCCCTGTCCGGACTGGTGTTTCGCCTGATGGGCGAGCTGGAACAGCTGCACGCCTGCACTCTCGATCAACGGCTGGCAAACTTCATCCTCAGCAACGCCACGGAGGAAGGGATACTGCACATGACCCAGCAGGCAATGGCGGGACATCTCGGCACCAGCCGCGAAGTGATCGCACGCCTGATGCAGGGTTTCACCGCACAGGGGCTGGTGAAGACCCGGCGCGGCGCCGTCGCCATCACGGATAGCGCCCAGCTGTCCGAACGTGCCAGACCTGCGGCTACACTGGATTGAGCGGCCGGCGTCCCGCCTGTCCACCCCGACCGAGAGGGATCCCCTGTGCAACTCTTTCACTCCCCAACCTCGCCCTTCGTACGCAAGGTGCTGGTGACCGCCCATGAGACGGGGCTGGCTGCGCGCATCGAGTTGCTGCCGGCCAATCCATGGGACCAGCCGGCGGCGCTGATCGCCATCAACCCGCTGAGCAAGGTGCCGGCGCTAATCACAGACGACGGCATCATCCTGTACGACTCACCGGTCATCTGCGAATACCTCGACGGCCTGCATACCGGCCGCAGGCTGCTGCCGCCGCAGGGGCAGCAGCGATGGCAGGTGCTGCGGACCCAGGCGCTGGCCGACGGCATACTGGATGCTGCGGTACTGCGGCGCATGGAGAGCCTGCGTCCCGCCGGGCGCCAGTCGCCTGACTGGCTCGCCTTGCAGGCCGTCACCGTCGGGCGCGGCCTCGATGCACTGGAACATGAAGCGCGACAATGGAATGCCGACGTGGATCTCGGCACGATCACCGCCGCCTGCGCCCTGGGCTATCTGGATTTCCGCTTCGCGGAGGAGGACTGGCGGGCAGGCCGGGACGCCTTGCGCCATTGGTATGACGTGGTCCGACAGCGGCCCTCCATGATGGCCACCGTGCCGCAGGGCGGTTAGACAAAGACATATAGATCACATGGTCATAAGCGGGTCGGGTCCATACCCTAGTGGACAGGCCTTACACATAGTGGTTAATCTCCTTACATGCCGATGCAAGGATGACGTACAGGGGAGTGCGGCCGACAACACCAGACCAGCGCATCCAGCAACGTTACAGGACGTTCACCATGCCGCACGATGGTTCACACGATCTCCCAGCCGACATGCAGCGTGAGCTGTTCGAACACGCCGGCGACGCCATCTTCGTCCTGAACGAACAGGGCGCGATCATTTCCGTCAACGAAACGGCCTGCAGCTATCTCGGCTACCGCAAGGACGAACTGCTCGGCCTGCTGCCGCAGCAAATCTGCAGTCCGGAATACGCCGATACCGTCCCCGAACGTCTGCAACGGGTCAAGACCGAGGGGCAGTGCACCTTCGAAATGATCCATCTTCATCGTGACGGCAGCGAAATCCCGGTGGAAATTCATTCGCGCCTGATCAGGCACGGTGACGGCAACGTAATCCTGGGCATCTGCCGCGACATCTCTGCGCGCAAACGGGTCGAGCTCGAATACCGCTCCATCATTCAGGCGGCGGGCGACGGTTACTGGGCAGTACGCACCGCCGACGCCTGCATCATCGACGTCAACGACAAATTCTGCCGCATGGTGGGCTATAGCCGCGACGAACTGTTGTCCATGACCATTTCGGATCTGGAAGTCATCGAATCGCGCGAAGATACGGCGGCTCATATACGCAAGATCATCGAAACGGGACATGACATCTTCGAAACCCGGCACCGGCACAAAAACGGCCACATCCTCGAATTCGAGATCAGCGCCAGTTATGCGGCGACCGGCGGCGGCGTGATTTTTGTCTTTACCCGCGACATCAGCGCGCGCAAACAGCAGGAAGCGGAGTTGAAGCTGTCCGCACTGATCTTCAATGCCAGTACCGCCTCGATCATGGCCACCGACGCCTACAACCGCATCGTCAGCGTCAACCCGGCATTCACCCTCACCAGCGGCTATGAGATGCACGAGGTCATCGGCCGGGATCCGCGCATGTTGCAGTCAGGCCGGCAAAACAAGGAGTTTTATCGGCGCATGTGGCAGACCTTGAACAAGGAGGGGCACTGGGAAGGGGAGTGGTGGAACCGGCGCAAGTCCGGCGAGGAGTACGCCGAGCAGGTGGCGATGAACGTGGTACGCAACAGCGACGGCACTGTTTACCGCTACGTAAAGATCGCGTCCGACATCACGAAGAAGAAGCATCTGGACGACATGATCTGGCGTCAGGCCCACTACGACGCGGTCACCAACCTGCCCAACCGGCGCCTGTTTCACACCCAACTGGACAATGAGATCAAGAAGTGCAGAGAGTCCGGCCAGATGCTGGCGCTTTACTTCGTCGATCTGGATGGTTTCAAGGAGGTGAACGACACCTTCGGCCACGATATCGGCGATCAACTGCTGGTCGAAGCCGCCCAGCGCATCGCGCGCAGTGTCCGTGGCTCCGATACGGTGGCGCGTCTCGGCGGTGACGAGTTCGTCGTCATGCTGTCCGGCCTGACCGAGTGCACGCGGGTGGAGCCGCTCGGCCGCAAAATACTCGAAATCCTGGCCCACCCTTACCGCTTCGGCAGCGTGGAGGCGCGCATTTCGGCCAGCATCGGCATCGCCCTGTATCCTTCCGACGCGAAAAACGTCAACGATCTGCTCAAAAAGGCCGACCAGGCGATGTATTCCGCCAAGAATGGCGGCAAAAACACCCTGAACTATGCGCTCTGATGCCCCGGCCCCGAACCGGTGCCCGGAACGATAGTCATACGCGCGGCACCGTATCGGCGTATCCTTGGATACTCTGCCTGCCGTAATCCACGGACGGCGTCCACTGGAGCCGTGTTTCATGGAAGGTATCAGCGACATCCGCATCATCGGTCTCGACGAAAACAGGCCGCCCCTGATCCGCAAGGAACCCTACATCGATCTGTATTTCAAGCTGTCCCACAAGGCACCCGCGGCATGGTGCGGAGAATTCAACAGCGTTGTCTCGAAGCAGAAATACGATACAAAAATCGACGATGCCGACGGCCTGTATATCCGCACCTGGGTACGCAGCGCCGACGAGGTTGCCGCACAGCTGAAGAACATGCAGGCGCTGGTGCGGACGTGCACGGAGAATTACATCAAGAAGATCAATGCGGCGCGGCTGGCCGCCGGAGACAGAAATTCCGACCTGTCCAGGGAGGGCGGTGAACAGGGGCGGCTCAACCGCATCGTCGCAGAACTCGATTTCAAAGACCCGGCCTGACAATCCCGGGAAAGCGACTGCACACGCCCCGAATTCGTCGTCCGGCCGCTCTCTGCGGTACAATCGGCACTTTCGCTTCCGGTTGAAACTATGCACATCTGGGTCGATGCGGATGCCTGCCCGGCAGTCATCAAGGATATTCTGTTTCGCGCCGCCGAACGTCGGCAAATCCCGCTGACGCTGGTGGCCAACAAGCCGCTGCGTACCCCGCCCTCACGGGTCATCAGATCCGTCCAGGTAGCCTCCGGTTTCGACGTTGCCGACGACCACATCGTACAGCAGGCGGCGCCCGGCGATCTGGTGATTACGGCGGATATCCCCCTGGCCGCCGGCGCCATCGACAAAGGCGCCCACGCGCTCAGCCCGCGCGGCGAGCTTTACACCACGGACAACATCCGCGAGCGCCTGACCATGCGTGATTTCATGAGTCAGCTGCGCGAGAGCGGAATACAGACCGGCGGACCGGCGGCCCTGTCCCTCGGTGATCGGCAGGCCTTCGCCAACCAGCTGGATCGGCTGCTGGCCCGCCGCTGATTCATTGCGGCATCGCCGCCCCGCCTGCGGCCTTGAGACGAAAATAGTCGCCCACGACATCGTCGATTTCATCCAGGGTGAGGTGCGGCTCGTGGGCGGCATTTCCTGTTTTGACACAGACAAACGCGTGTATCCGTGGCTCACCGCCGCCCTCAAGCCGCCATTCGGTACGGAACTCCGAGATATCCCGTATCTGATAGGTGACGTCCCAGCGCACGGAATCGAGCCGAAACTCGCGCACCGGCAGAGTCAAATCACCGGACGGCTTCTGTTTCAACTCCAGCATGCAATAGGGGCGATAGATACTGACTCCGCCGCGGCCGAAAAACCCGTAGCCGTAGTACAGTTGCCCATCCTGCAGATAGACACGCAGGGAGCCCGCCTTGAAATGCAGGGGCCGTTCCACGGCCAGCAGGGTGCCGGGGGGAACTTGGTGCAGGAAGCGGGGCGGCCGGTGCTGGTCCGTGGCGGCACACCCGGCGACAAGCAGGGGCAGAATCAACAACCAGATACGCATAAGCGGATTTCCTGTTTCCGTTCCATAAAATATACGTCAAAGCACCGGCCATCGCCTTCCCGCGCGGCTTGCCCTTGGCAATGGGCGCGTTATCCCGTTATCCTCAGCGGTAATTATTCCTCACCCGGCATGGAGTACGCGACTGTGGAATTCAACGACAAGATATCCCGTGACGAGCAGGCGCTCATTCACTCCATCGTCAATGCCGAAGTCATTTTCCAGCGCCACCAGGCCTCCGCACGCAGCAATCCACCTCTCGTTACGCTGTCCCGCGACTATGGCACCGGCGGCGCAGTCATCGCCCAACAGCTGTCCACGCGGCTGGGCGTCGAGCTCTATGATCGGCAGATACTGGAGCGCGTCGCCCAGGTATCCCATGTCGACCCCGGGCAGATGTCCCGCCTGGACGACAAGGCCGGGGTCGACAAAGTCACCTCATGGATACGTGGCCTGTTCAGCTCCAATACCGCCTACCCGGAATCCTATCGCTACCATCTCGTCAACGTCATCCTCGGCATCTATCCCAACGGCGGGGTCATCATGGGACGCGGTGCACACGTCATCCTGGCGACACGCCCGGCATTTCGGGTACGTGTCGTCGGCAGTGTGGAAAACTGCGCCGAACGTGTTGCCGAACGGGAGGGCATTACGCTGGACCTCGCACGTGAGAAAATCCGCAGCGTGAATACCGAGCGCGATGAATATCTCTGGAACATGTTCAGGCGACGCCTGAGTGACGCCAGCCTGTTTGACCTGGTCATCAATACCGACAAATTTTCCGATACCGACAAGGTCGTCGATCTGATCCTGCTCGCCATGGCGCAGTCCGGCCATGCTGTCACGCCGCGGGGTGAGGCGGGATGATGAAAAGCGATAAGACCTTCATGCTCAACATCGCCAGTCCGGAACGCTCCATCTATTCCGGCAACGCACATATGGTGTCGGTACTCTCGGTCAACGGCGAACTGGGCATCCTGCCGCGCCATTCCCCGCTGCTGGCCGACCTGCTGCCCGGCGAAGTGCGAATACTGACGCCCAGTGGCGAGGAGCAGTTTGTCTATGTATCCGGCGGCTATATCGAGGTGTTGCCGCATATGGTGACCATACTCGCCGACACTGCGCTGCGCGGCGAGGACGTCAACGAGACAGCGGCGCTGGAAGCCAAGAAGCAGGCTGAAAGGACAATCCGCACCAGCCCGCTGTATACCGATCGTGACCAGGCACACATTGAACTCATCAAGGCTCTGGCACAGTTGAAGGCGCTGGAGCACACCCGCCGCATGAAAAAGCGTGGGATGTAGGATTCCCTCCGCCCGGGCCGAAGCTCGGGACGGTGTCCATGTTTGCGATCACTCGGCACGGCTATGGGAGCTTGCGCTATGAGTGGGACGACAATGCAGTATTTTGCCCAGGTCGATGCCTCCGTACTCGGCACGGTGCTGCGGCAATGGCGCGCAGATCACCCCGCCATGGGTGTACTGGCACTCCTGCCCGAGGCGGAAAAGGAACGGGTAGGGGTGTTGCAGCAGGTTTGCAGTGAACAGGCCGTCCCGCTGTTAGGCGCGCTGTTCCCTGCACTGGTGGAACAAAGCATGTTTCGCAGCAACGGCCTGTGGCTGCTGCGCTTCAATACCATGCCCTTTTCCGCCCTGTATGAAAACGTTCCCGCCACCACCGAACCGCTGGCCATCCTGCTCGACTCCATTACTACCGACATCAAGCCGCACATCAACGCGCACAAGGACAGTACGCTGTTCCTGCTGTTCGATGCGATGGTACCGAATATCGGAACGGTGTTGGACGAACTCTATCTGCGCCTGGCCAACCGTGTTCACTACATGGGCGCCAACGCCGGCAGTGAAACATTCCAGCCCATGCCCTGCCTGTTCGACAACACGCGCGTCGTCAGCAATGGACTGCTGGCAATGCTGCTCAAACCCCATCGCGGCGCCATCCTGGAACACGGCTACTGCGTACCGCAGCATATGATTACCGCCACGTCCACTGTCGGCAATCGTATCCAGCAAATCGACTGGCGCCCCGCTTTCGAGGTGTACCAGGAAATGGCGCGTTCGCAATACGGAGTGGAGGTAACCCGCGAGAACTTCTATCAGGTCGCGGTACATTTCCCCTTCGGGATCGTCAGGGCCAACGGCATTGTACTGGTACGCATTCCGGTGGCTCTGGAGGAGGACGGTTCGCTGTTCTGCGTGGGGGAGGTCGCGCCCAACTCGGTACTGACGCTGTTGCAGGCACCGGCGGTTGACTCCGTTCATACGCTCGACACCCTGATCAGCGGCCTGAGTGGCGTATATGGCCCATTGTCGGAGCGCGATTTACTTCTGTTTTACTGCGCCGGACGCCGGCTGCATCTGGGTATCGCCGCCGCCGGCGACGAGCTGACAGGGCTGGAACAGCGTACGGCGGGCGCGCGCATTGCCGGCGCTTTGTCTCTGGGTGAAATAGGCAGCACGACCCAGTGGGGCTACCCCCTGTTCCACAATGCAACCCTGGTGGCCAGCGTCTGGGGTGAGAGCTGAGCGGTGAACCGTGAACATGTGATGTCGGTGCTGTATGACGTGACGATGGTCATCGGCGGCGAGGTCGCGGTCAAACCGCTGTTGACCAAGACTCTGCAACGTTTGCTTTATCACACATCATTTCCCACCGGCCTGTTGTTTCTCGACGTTCCCGCCGCAGCACAGGGAGAAACCCTTCCGGTGCAGCTGGCCGCAGCGGTGGGTGACTACGAGCTGGGGGAGTGCGTCGGCAAGGTCATCAATGCCCCGGCCGCCCTGCTGCACGGCGAGGCGGAATTGCAGGAGCATTCGCCATTGTTGGCACAACTGCCATGCTCGCCCGGAGTCTACAACACCTTTCTCCGCCTGCCCATCGACGGCATGGGGGTGGTTCTCCTCCTGGCGCCGCAGACTCCCCATACAGAACTGCCGCTGACCCATATTTTCCAGCCGGTGATGGCCAACCTGGCCAAAGCCATCACCCTGTGTCGCAACAACGAGGCCTATGCCACCAACCTTATTTCGGAGCGGGACGTGGCGCGGCAGGCCAGGGCCATCAGCGAGGAACGCTTTCACCATCTCGCGACGGCAGCCCAGGATGCCATCATCATGCTCGACGACAATGGGAAGATCGAATACTGGAACCCTTCAGCCGAGAGGCTCTTTGGTTTTACCCGGGAGGAGGCGATGGGGGCAGCGATGCACGATCTGATCGCGCCGGAATCCTACCGTGCCGATTTCGCGCGCGGATTTGAGGCCTTTCGCGTCACCGGAAAAGGGCCCATCGTCGGCAAGGTGGTCGAGCTGCAGGCGCTGTGCAAAGACGGCAGCACCCTGCCGATCGAACTCTCGGTGTCGGCCATGCACCTCAATGACAGCTGGCACGCGGCCGGTATCATCCGCGATATTTCCGGTCGCAAGGCCAACGAAGCGGCCCTGGCGCAAAGCGCCGTTCAGCTGCAACGGGCATTGCAAAGCGTCATCCAGGCCATTGCCACAACCATTGAAAAACGCGACCCATACACCGCCGGCCACCAGCAAACCACCGCCCGCCTGGTGACGGCCATTGCCGCAGAGATGGGCTGGCCGCCGGACCGGATCGAAGGCCTGCGCCTGGGTGCAACTATCCATGATATTGGCAAGATCTACGTTCCCGCCGAAATACTCAGCCGCCCCGGTGCGCTCACAGAATCCGAATTCAAGATCATCAAGACTCACCCTGCAGTAGGCTACGATATCGTCAAGGACGTGGAGTTTCCCTGGCCGGTGGCAGAAATGATTCTGCAACATCACGAACGCCTTGACGGTTCGGGCTATCCCGCCGGACTCAAGGGTGACGAAATCATCCCTGAAGCGCGCATCCTTTCTGTGGCTGACGTGGTCGAAGCCATCGTCTCCCATCGCCCCTATCGACCGGCGCTCGGTGTTGAGGCGGGGCTGTCCGAAATCCTCAAACACCGTGGCACGCTGTTCGAGCCCGATGTGGTGGACGCCTGCGTGCGGGTCGTTCGCGAGCACAACTTCAGTTTCGATCCGAATATTCAATAGGTTGGCGACGCCCTGCGGGGGGCAGAAAAAATCCGCTGCGGTTTACCTATACTGATGTGCATGGAGACGAAAGGAGGCGCTGCAATGCAACATTTCGATTTCGTGGTCGTCGGTTCCGGCCCCGCCGGTCAACGTGCCGCCATCCAGGCGGCGAAGTTCGGCAAGAAGGTGGCCATCGTCGAGCGGCGTGAAAACGTCGGCGGCGTCTGTCTCCATACCGGAACCATTCCCAGCAAGACATTGCGCGAGGCGGTGCTTTACCTTTCCGGCTGGGAGCAGCGCGGCCTGTACGGGCAGGACTACCGCCTCAAGGCCGATCTCACCATCGAAGACCTCAAGCGGCGGCTGGGCATCACCATTTCCCGCGAGGTGGAGGTCATCAACCATCAGCTGACGCGCAACGGCGTGACCGTGATCCAGGGCGCGGCCAGCTTCACCGATCCCCACCACCTCGTGATTACCAGCAACCAGGGCAAGACGCTGACCCTGCACGCCGATTACCTGCTTATCGCCACCGGTACCCATCCGGTGCGGCCGGAAGGCATTCCCTTCGACAACACGACTGTGCTCGACAGCGACGATATCCTTAACGTTGCACGCCTGCCGCGCTCGATGACGGTGGTCGGTGCCGGCGTTATCGGCATCGAATACGCGGCCATCTTCAGTGCCATGGATATCGAAGTTACGGTGGTCGATGGTAGGGACGCGATTCTTGGATTCCTGGATCGTGAAATCGTCGACGAGTTCGTACATCAAATGCGCGAACGCGGCGTGGTCATGCGCCTGGGCGAGGAACTGGCCTCAATCAGCCACGATAACGGCCAGGTCACCACCTCGCTGAAAAGCGGCAAGCGCATCTGCTCGGATATCGTTCTGTTCGCCGCCGGCCGTACCGGAAGCACCAACACCCTGCAGCTGGACAAGGCCGGCGTACCCTGCGACCAGCGCCATCTCATCAAGGTCAACGACAACTTCCAGACCGAGGTACCCCATATCTACGCCGCCGGTGATGTCATCGGTTTCCCCTCCCTGGCCTCAACCTCCATGGAGCAGGGCAGGCTGGCGGCCTGTCATGCCTTCGGTCACCCCATCGTCAGTCGCAGCGAAAGCCTGCCGTTCGGGGTCTATGCCGTTCCGGAAATGAGCATGGTAGGCGTCACCGAACAGGAACTGACCAAAAAGGGCATCCCTTACGAGACCGGGATCGCGCGTTTGCGGGAAACCGCTCGCGGCCAGATCATGGGTCTGGATCAGGGCATGCTGAAAATACTCGTCAGCCTGGAAGACCGAAGACTGCTCGGCGTCCACATCCTGGGCGAAGATGCTACCGAACTGATACATATAGGCCAGGCCGTACTGTCACTGGGTGGCACGCTTGACTATTTCCTCACCACGGTTTTCAACTACCCGACCCTGGCGGAGGCCTACAAGGTCGCCGCTCTGGATGCCTGGAATCGCCTGGAGAAATAGGGATACCGTTTAGCGCTTGAACAATAAATGCCCGATATTCGGCCGGCCCGATAGCGGCACCGCCCTGACGAAAAGGAATTGTGGCAGCGGCCACGTGAACACCGTTTTATACTGCAAAAAAACAACACTAACGAGGCGTCACATGTCACGGAGTTCCCAAGCCACCTCATTCTTTGATTTCCTGATCTGCCAAAATCGACACAATACCTCCTACCGCCTTTTCCGACTGGATCCCCTTGCGGACGAGGTGTTTACACCGGTTCCGCTGGGTGTTGATGCAGCTTTCGATCCGACGTATCGAATAGCACAGGTTGGTGGTTACCTGCTGCAGTGGAGCCCGATACTCCAGCAGGACAATACTCCCGGCTATAAATTCAAACTCATAGAGTTCAATCCGGATACTTCTGATCCGCTGAATGGCGAGGCTGTCCAGAGCGGCTTCTGGAAGAAGACGAAGTTCTGGGGGAACTACCGGGATCATTACAGTTTCGATCCCAATGAAGACCTGCATCTGGATCTCACCCCCATCGGCAGCTTTGTCCTGAACATGATCCCTGCGGAGGGGCGCGGTACATTTGAGCTCTGGAACTTCGATCCCCAACCCGACTCACCCGGGAATGCCGACCCACTTCCGGCGCCCTATACCGGCCAGGGCGGTTTTCCGCTCATCAAGAAAGGGCACACGCTGATTCCGGTCGGCAACTACGTCCTGGACCAACTGCCGGACGGAAAGCATTTCCGCCTGTGGAGTTTCGATCCGCAAATGCACCCGCCTCTTGCACTTCCGGCGGTTCAGGAAGGTCGCTGGGATAACATCGACGAACGGCATCAGCTTACGGCGATAGGCGGTCACATTCTGGACTGGCAGCCTGAGGAGGGCAGTTATCGGCTATGGAAGCTCGATCCCGGGCATAAAGATGTTCTTATCGGCCCCGTGCGTGAAGGCAGGTTGCCGGAAGGGATAGGTCCAGGGTCAGTGCTGACAGGCTTCCAACCGCGAATTCCCGTTCAGGAGAAATTTTCCGGCACGCCGGGCACCATGGATTTCATGCGTTCGAAGATCAAGCACGTGGTCTACTACATGGTCGAGAGCCGATCCTTCGACAATGTTTGCGGCTGGCTCTACGAGAACGGTGATGCAGGGTGTCACTACGTGGGCTCACAGGAACCGTTCGATGGCGTGAGCACCGATCACTACAACCTTGATGGCGACACGAAGGTCTACGTAAGCAAGTATCAGGACGGCAAGCTGAGTGATCAGTGGGATCTCAAAATCCTAAATCAAGACCCTTTCCATGACACCAGCGACAACCTGCAACAGATGTTTTCCGAAGAACCGGGGTACTGGGGCCGTGCCAAACCCGACATGGGTGGTTTTATCCTCAACAACGTCAACCCGCAGGTGATGGAAACCTTTGGCCCTGAACAACTTCCGGTATTGAACGGTCTGGCAAAGCACTTCGGGATATCCGACCGCTGGTTTTGTTCCATTCCCGGCGGCACGGATGTCAATCGTGCTTTCTCAGTTACCGGCTCCGCCTTCGACAAGCTCGGTACCTGGGAAGGAGGCAACGCCTACGCCTACTGGCCCAAGTATCCCCATCGCCAATCGATCTGGAAGGTACTCTGGAGCCACGGGGTTACGGACTGGAAGATCTACAACTCGGTGCTGTGGGAAAACTGCATCTTTACCTATCAACTTTATCTGCAGGGACAGATCCCTTCTGTCGACGCGAACCACACCAAGTTCCTGGCTGACATTGAACAATTCAAACAGGACGCCCTGAGCGGCAATCTGCCGGCTTTCAGCTTTCTCGAACCTGTCTGGATCGCCCCCTCCGGTGCAACTTCATATCATCCGGGAGCGGACATTGTGCCGGCTGAAAGGGCACTCAACGAAATCTACGAGGCGATCAAGAATGGGCCCGGCTGGGAGGAGACGCTGCTTGTCATCACCTTCGACAAGAACAACGGCATCTACGACCACGTCGCACCGCCGTACGCAAAGAAGCCCTGGCCAAATGATATGAATAACGGTTTTTCCTATGACCTGATGGGACCACGCGTGCCAACAATCATGGTCTCGCCATGGATAAAGGAGCAAACCGTGTTCCGGGCCGAAGGGGACATCCCGTTCGATTCAACGTCATTTGCGGCGACACTGCTCAAGTGGTTCGGTATTCCACGAAACCTTTGGGGACTTGGGGATCGCATGGACATCGCACCCACCTTTGAGGCAGTGCTGCAGGTGCCGGCGTCCGCGCCGAGAAAGGATGCGCCGACGCTGACGCCGCCATATGACAAGTCATTCCCGAAAGACGCGACCAGTTAGGATAAGTTTCTAAGCAGAGGAGACCTGATTAAGCTGATGAAGCTTTTCTTCGGCATTTTTCAATGCCTCCCACAACTTGGGCTCCTGAAAGCAGAGACTGCCGCCGCCGCGCTTTTCCTGTGAGACCATGCGATTGATGTCGGCCACACACACCCAGGGCAATGAGCTCGTGCCGTTCTTGAGGGCTACGGCCCATTTGGCATGGTCCTTGGTGTAGCTCCACTCATAGGTCAGTGTAGGCTCGACCTTGAACTGAACATTCAGCAGGTCTTCGTCGTAATCGTCGGAGCGATTGTCCTGCAAGGGGGTTACTGCGCCTCTTCGCCAGGTCTCGACGACGAGGTCGCATTGCAACTTGGGTGAAATCAGGTCCAGCCAAAAATCCTCCCCCCACTTTCTGCTCTTGGCGATGAGCAGGAACTCCTTGCCGCCCTTCGATGTAAATCGAACTGTGGAGGGTTGTTTTGTTTCATTCACCCCTGAGCCATCGAATAGCAGCGATAGCGGTTCGTCTTTCCCGAGGGACGAAGGAATACGGGAGCTTTCCTTCAGGACCTGTGGATTTTGCTGGCACAGCATCTGGCCGGCGATTTGGTTGGCCGTCTGATAGTCAGGCAAGGAAATACAGATAAAAGTCTGGCCGTAGATCGCCTCGTCGTCCGGGAGGGCGGCTTCCCTGCTGGCGGGAAAGCGGGGGGTCGAATGCAGCAGCAGCAGCGCCGAGTCGCTCGTCTTATCGAAGGCCAGAATCCCCTTGCAGTGACCCTTTTCGGAATTGTTTCCTTCCTTGTCGACGTGCTCATCGTTGTAAACGATATAGCCGCCGCTGTCAGGGGCATTGAATATTGCCGACAAGGTATGGTCCAGGGCCTGCTGGTCCTGATCCAGGCCCATCGGTGACAGCGCCAGCACACCGGAGTCGGGGTCGAAGTAGAAAAAGTCGAAGCCCTTGTTGTTGGCGCTTCCCGTATGCTCGGGGGTTTTATAGATAAACCACCAATCAACCGGGGCTCCCTGCTGATTCTTTGCCTCGATCATCCGAGCTAAACCTCCCTTTCACGAAATTGAAACGTCAATCGTATCAGTTCGGGGAACGGGAGGAGCAAGAGGGGGGTATACGCTATATAACCCATTTTACCCATACCATCTAATATACTAATATGGTCCAATGTGTTGCTTTCGCGCAGGATACCGGTATGGTATTCCGATTAACGGGATTCTCGATTGAAGAATCATCAGGGGCGGACGCAATCTGGGCGGGAAATACAGCCAGACAGCGGTTAATAAAAACATGTTTCGCTATTTTGGCTTTGGTTCCAATTTGAACATCACCTCACTGCGAGCCAAGGGCGTTGAGCCGGTGGCATCGCGACCTGCTGTGTTGCGCGGCTGGCGTCTGCGCTTCAATGTGCGGCACTTCTTCCGCCACGAGGGTGGGGTGGGCAATATCGAGCGTTCCGAAAAGCCCGGCGACAGGGTGCTCGGTGTGCTCTATGACTGTCAGGACGAGGCCCTTGCTCCATTGGATGCGATGGAGGCCTGCGGCCACGGTTATGAACGTATTATCGTCGAAGTGAACGCCGATGGTGACCTTATTCCAGCGCTCACCTACGTCGGGATGCCCGGATTCATCGACGACAGCTGCCTGCCGAGCCGCCGCTATCTCAACATAGTACTCAATGGTGCCCGCAGTGCCGGTCTTGACGCCGATTATGTACGGGAGCTCGAGGCACAGCCGGTTCACCAGCCCGAGGAATATCCGCCGTTTGCGCCGCCGCCCGGCGACTATCCGGTATTCGATGCCAAGTCCCTGTCACAACAGCCGCTGTATACAGCGCTCCATGGGGCCGTATTTGACATGTCCGGGGCACGGCCACAGCACGAATACCTGAAGAGTTTCTTTGGCGGACGGGACATGACGCTGTTTCATCTCAAGCGGATGGACAGCAGCGACGGCAATGAGTCTATGGACGATATCCGGTATGGATGCCTCAGCGAGGCCCAATTGCAGTATCTCAACAGCTACCTGAATGAGTATGCCAGAGAGTATCGCTACGTTGGCCGCTTCGATTACAACAACGAAGATTGAGGATCACAGCAATGGATCAGTTTCCACCGGCACTATCCCATGGAGCTCTTAAAGAAGTTTTCCCCGACGTGTTTTTTGTCAGCGGCTCCATGGAGACCGTTCTTCAGGGGATGGACTGGAAGTTCAGCCGTAACATGACCGTGGTACGCGACGGCGCTCGCCTGATTATCGTCAACAGTGTGCGCCTGAGCGATGAGGGTATGGCCGAACTCGACAAGCTGGGCAAGGTGACCGACGTGGTGCGCCTCGGTTCGCTGCACGGACGCGACGACCCGTACTACGTGGATCGCTACAGTGCGGAGTACTGGATGATGCCTGGGATGACGCACGAGACCGGCCTGAAGGCAACGCAAACCCTCACCGCCGGCGGCCCGTTGCCGATTTCCGATGCCTCCGTGTTCGAGTTCCGCACCACCAAAATCCCCGAAGGGATCCTGCGCCTCGACCGTTCGCACGGGATACTCATCGCCTGTGACGCCCTGCAGAACTGGCTCACCCCCGATGAGTATTTCTCCGAATCATCGAAGGAGCTGATGCAGAAAATGGGCTTCTTCACACCGGCCAATCTCGGCCCGGTCTGGGTCCAGGCTGCCGAACCTGCGGCCGAAGACTTTGCCCATCTCAAGAAAATGTCGTTCAAACACGCCCTGTGCGGTCACGGCGATCCCCTGACCGACACCGCGTATGAGGACTATTGCGCTACGTTCAAGCGCGTGTTCGGCATCTAAATCCCGATTACGTAAGGGGATAACGTGGAAGCGACGGGGCTGCATCTGCCCGACTACGCTGTCGGCCCGGCCTTGTACCGGGCCGACGGGCGTGTGGTTTATCGCGCCCGCCGTCGGGCCGATGGCGCCGCCGTCGCAGTAGAGACCCTCGACACCGAATATCCTGAGCGTGAGCAGGTGGCCGGCATCCGTCGCGAGGGGGCGATCACCCAGCGTCTGGCCGAGGTGGACGGTGTACACAAGGTGTACGCCGTGTTGCCCCATGGCAGCGGCAACCTGGCCCTGATCGGCGAATTGTATCAGGAGACGCTCGAATCCTACCTTGCTCGTGCGGGCCGCAGAGGCCTGCCTGTGGCAGAGGTTCTGGACATCGCACTGCGCCTTGTTCGGACTCTGGGGGGAATACATGCCAACGATATCGTGCACAAGGCGCTGACCCCAGGGCACGTACTGTACAACGCCGGCAGCGGCGATATCGCCCTGGCCGGTTTCGGTATTGCCTCAGAACTGGATCAGGAGCGGCAGGCGGTGCATATGTCGCGGCTCCTGGAAGGGCCGCTGCCGTATATTTCGCCGGAACAGACCGGGCGTATGAATCGCGACCTGGACTACCGTTCCGACTATTACTCCCTTGGCGTGCTGTTGTTCGAACTGCTGACCGGTCAGCACCCGTTCCAGGCCGATACCCTGCTGGAGTGGGTGCACAGCCACATCAGCCGTCTGCCGCCTGCACCGCACGAGATCATCCCTGCTGTACCCGAGGCTGTGTCGGCCATCGTCCTCAAGCTGTTGGCCAAGAGTCCCGAGGAACGTTACCAGAGTGCCGTGGGCTTGGCGCACGACCTGGCGCACTGTGCCGATCTGCTGGCCACAGGACGTGAGATCGCTCCCTTCAAGCTGGGCCAAAAGGATGTGGTCCAGAAATTCCTCATCCCGCAAGGTCTGTACGGACGAGATCGCGAACTGCGGGAGCTGCTTGGGCTGTTCGAGCAGGCAGTGGCGGGGTACACGAAGTTCTGCCTGGTTCACGGCTACTCGGGGGTCGGCAAGTCGGCTCTGATCAACGAAATCGACAGGCCCCTGGTGCGCGAACGAGGTTTCCTGATCCAGGGCAAGTTCGAGCAGTTCCAGCAGGGCGAGGCATACACCGCCCTCACTGCTGCCTTGCGCGGACTGGTCCAACAAGTCCTGGCGGAACCGGAAGAGCGGCTATCGCGATGGCGGCAGGCGCTGCTGGATGCCCTGGCGCCCAACGCGCGCCTGATGGTCGACCTGATACCCGAGCTCGAGCTGATCGTCGGCCGACAGCCGGAAGTGGCCGACCTGCCACCGGCAGAGGCGCGTAACCGCCTGCACATCGTATTGACCAATTTTCTGCGGGTGTTCGCGGGGGAGGGGCACCCAGTAGTGCTGTTCCTCGACGACCTGCAGTGGAGTGACGTACCGACACTGGAACTGTTGCGCCGCCTGGTGACCTCCAGGGAATTGAGCCATCTGTTGTTGATCGGCGCCTATCGCAGTAACGAGGTGGGCGCGGGGCACCCCCTGCGACTACTGTTGGACGATTTACGGGACCAGAAGAATATCCGCCAGCTTCCCGTCGGTCCTTTGGATCGGGATTCGGTGACACACCTGGTGGCCGACGCCTTGTTCCGTGAGCAGGACGAGGTCAGACCCCTCGGCGACATGCTCTACGACAAGGCCCAGGGCAATCCCTTCTTCACCATCGAGCTGCTACGACAAATCTACAAAGAAGGAGCCCTCACCCCGGACCCCGACAACGGACGCTGGAACTGGAACCTGGACGCGATCCGCTGGTCCGGCGTGAGCAGCGATGTGGTCGAGTTCATGGTGGAGAACCTGCGGCAGTTGTCGCCCGCGACTCAGCAACTCCTGCAATTGGCGGCCTGTATCGGCGGCACCTTCGACCTGCATACGCTTTCCGCGATCTATGGGCGGTCACCGGCGCAGACTGCGGAGGCATTGCTGCCTGCACTTAAGCAGCACACTGTGCTGCCCCTGCATAGCGACTATCGTCTTGTAGCCGGAGAGACGGAGGGCGAGGGCACCGAACCGTTGGCGCTCAATCCCAGCTACCGCTTCCAGCATGATCGTGTGCAGCAGGCCGCATACACCCTGATCGACGTCGGACGATTGCAGGAGGTGCACCTCTCCGTGGGGCGCCTGATGCTGCAACATGCCGGCAACACAGTACCGGACGAGCGCCTCATCGACATCGTCGGCCACCTCAACGAGGGCCGTCAGCTGATCGACTCCGCCGAGGAACGGCAACGCCTGGTCGAATTGAACCTGCGAGCGGGTGTACGCGCCAAGCAATCCACCGCCTATGAGGCGGCGCTGAGTTACCTGAACGTGGCGTCAGAACTGTTGCCCGCCGCCCCCTGGACGAAGGCACCGGCGCTGATGCAGGCACTGGCGGCGGAAACCCAACAGTGCGCCTACCTCACCGGGCGCGCCGAGGATGCGGAGAAGGGGATCGAGGTGCTGCTGGAACACGCGCACTCGGACCTGGAGCGCAGCGGCATCCTCGCCACCCGCACCCGGCAGTATGCCACCCTTGGGCGCATGGAGGAGTCCATTATCTCGGCCATCCAGGGATTGGCGCTGCTGGGTGTCGATTTCACTGCGCGCCCCAAAGCGGAGAACATCGCTGAGGAGCGACAGCGGGTCGAGGAAAATCTCGGCACACGCCGCATTGCCGATCTGGTGGATGCGCCGTTGGTGGAGGATAGCGCCACCCTTACCGCGATGCGCCTCTTGATGGAGATATTTCCGGCCGCCTTCCTTTCCGGCAGCGGCAACCTCTTTCCCTACCTGGTGCTGAAGGCAGTCAACCTATCGCTACGCCATGGCAACTGCCCCGAATCCGCCTTTGCCTACGCAGCCTACGGCATGCTGCTGTGCGGCGAGCTCGACGAGCCTGCGATCGGTTATCAATACGGCAAGGTCGGACTGGCGATCAACGAGCGCCTGGACGACATCGCACTGCGCGCACGGGTGATCTATGTCTATGCCATGTTCGTACACCATTGGAGCAATCACTGGTCGAGCCTGACGCCGTGGTTCCGCAAGGGCATCGAAGCAGGCTATCAGTCGGGCGATCTGCTCTACCTGGCCTATAGCGCACAGGACTGCGTGATCTGGGATCCGACGCTGGATTTGGAAACGGCCCACAGACTGCATGCCGAAAATCTGGAAATCGTGCGTGAATGCGCCTATCAGGACTCCCTGGACTCGGCCACCCTGTTCCTGCAACTGCAGCGCAACCTGCTCGGCCTCACCAGCTCGCCATGCACACTCAGTGACGACGGCTTTGACGAGGAACTGTGCCTGGCAGGGATGCGTCAACGCAAGTTCATGACCGGCATCGCCAACTACCATATCTACAGCGCAGAGATATGCCTCCTTTACGGCAATCACGATCGTGCCCTGGAGCATGTACGCACCCAGGATGGGCTGATCAAGTCGGCGATGTCGTTGCCACAACTGGTGCGCTTCTATATCGTCGCGTTTCTCACCCTCGCGGCCCAATATCCGGAGATGGATACAGATGAGCAGGTCGCGATACGCAAGCGGCTGGAAGGTGATCTTGCCCGCATGAAGCGTTGGGCGGACAACTGCGAAGAAAATTTCCGTCACCTTCAATACCTGATGGAAGCGGAGCTGATGCGGCTCGACAATTGCCATGACGCCGCGCTGGAACGCTACGACACCGCCATTGACGCGGCGAAGACGAGCGGATTTCTTCACGATGAAGCAACCGCCTGTGAGCACGCAGCAAGACATCTTCTCGCGCTCGGACGGAGGAGGTCGGCAGAAGGCTACCTGCGAGCTGCCCATCGTCTTTATGACCGCTGGGCAGCTCATCGCAAGGTAGCCTTGCTGGAACAGGAATTCCCGGTGCTGCGCGAACTGGCGACCGGCGGACGGCTCTCGGCAGCATCGCGTGAGGCGGACGATCTGGATTTGGCCTCGGTCATGAAGGCGTCACGGGAGATTTCCGGTGAAATCGTACTGGACAGGCTGCTCAAGACCACGATAGACATTCTGTTGGAGAATGCCGGAGGACAGTGGGGTTGCCTGGTTGTTCGGCGCGATGGTCGCTTGGTAGTTGAGGCAGCCAGACTGCCGGATGACGGCCTGCCGACGGATAGCGTGCCGGGCAACTCTCTGGTTCCGGACGCCGAAGGCGGAAGGGTGCCGCTGCCGGTAACCCTTATCAGTCAGGTGCTGCACAGCGGTGAGGCCATGGTGCTCCATGATGCGGCACACGAAGGGCAGTTCGTCCATGACCCGTACATACTCACGTTGCGGCCGATCTCGGTATTTTGCGTTCCGATCCGGCGGGAACGTTTCGAGGGGGCCCTGTACATGGAGAACAATCTGGCCAGCGGCGTCTTCACCGAAGAACGTGTGGAGGTAATACGGCTGCTGGCGGCGCAGGCGTCGGTCGCAATAGAAAATGCACGCCTCTACGAGCAGGTACAGGATTACTCCCGAATCCTTGAGGATAAGGTGGCCGAACGGACCGCACGCCTGGAACTGCTGAACCAGGAGCTGCAAAGCCTGGCTGATCGCGACGGCCTGACAGGTGTCGCCAATCGTCGCCGCGGTGACTCTTATCTCGAAGAGGTGTGGGCGCGCCTGCGGCGTGAAAAACAACCGCTGTCGGTCATCATGCTCGACGTGGATCACTTCAAGGCCTTCAACGACAATTACGGCCACCAGGCTGGCGATGACTGCCTGGTGGCCGTAGCCGAAGCGGTACATGCGCAACTGCTGCGGCCCGCCGACATGGTCTCCCGCTATGGCGGCGAGGAATTCATGCTCATCCTGCCCAATACCGACCATGACGGCGCGACTCATGCGGGCGAGAAAATCCGCCGCGCGGTGGAGGCACTGGCGATTGAACACACACACTCTTCAGTCGGCGACGTGGTCACCGTGAGCCTCGGCACGGCCACCATGGTGCCTGGGGCCGGCAGCGTGGAGCATCTGCTGCGTGAGGCGGATATCGCCCTGTACAGGGCCAAGCGGATGGGACGCAACCAGGTGCATTCCGCCCCTGAGATTCCCGCGATGCAATGAATATTAGATATCAATCAATCTCCAAAAAGGACTAAGAACCCAACAACTCAGGAGGAGCAGATGACCACATCGACTTGGAACAGACAACCGGCTACCGGCATATGGAACGCACAAGCCAACTGGAGCCCTTCCGGCCCCCCCACAGATACGGCTGCTTTTTCGAGTTCATCCCAAACGGAGATCACTTTCTCGCCGATGGACGGGGCCGCAGTGGCAAACGTCGAATTTGCCGATGACGCCTCCGCCTATACCTTCACCTTCGGTCCATGCAGCACTCCGGCCCTGACGATTACGGGTCAGGGCGTCACCAATCGCTCCCGAAGCCAGCAAAGCTTCATCGTCGCTGCCACCAGCAGCGGCTACACGAATCCACAACTCAAGTTCATCAACTCCGCAACCGCAGGCGGGGATGACATGTTCTACTGCGCCGGCCCGGAGACGGAGCAGGGCTATGGCGGAGGCGTCATCTGCTTCTGCAATAACGCGACGGCCGGCTCCGCCTCGTTCAAGGTATGGACTGGTGCAGGCATCCCCCCGAAGCACAATACCGTGGGCGGCGAAATAAGCTTCTGCGACGATTCATCGGCAGACAGTGCCCGCTTCATTATCTATGGCAGCCTCGGCACCGACGGCGACACCTTCGGCAACGTGGTATTCCACAACAACGCAACCGCCGCCACCGCCACTTTTACCAATGTCGGCGGAACGGTTTCCGGCGGCGATGGCGGCAACACACAGTTCTACGGCAACTCGACCGCCGCCTACGGCATCTTCAACAACTGGGGGGGAACCTACAGCAAGGCAAACGGCGGTGACGTTGCATTTGACGCCACTGCGACCGGGGCGAATGGGAACTATCATAACTACGCAGCCAAGATTGCGGGTGCCCACGGCGGTGTCACAAGCTTCAATAACAATCCGCCCGCGATGCCGGCGGCGCAGGGAGCGACCGCAGGAAACGGCTCCTACTTCAACTACGGGGCACGGGATGGCGAACAGGGCGGGGGAGGTCACCTCGAATTCAGCGCAAGATACGGCTCACCGACGGCGGCAAACGCCTCTATCGTCAACTACGGCAGCGCCATTGAAAGCAAGTCTAGCGCCGGTCACACGATCTTCTCGATCAACCTTCCAACCGATTACTATCCGACCGCGGGCAATGCCACGGTCTGGAATCACCCAGGGACAACCGAGGGAGCCGCCGCCGGTTTTACCGAGTTCTCGGTGTACGGTAGCGGTAACGCAGGCAGCAATGTTCCCAGTGCAGGCGATGGAACATTCTTCAATCTCGGCGGCTACGCTCCGAAAGCGTCCGGCGGCTATACCGTGTTCTCGGGCGCTTCGAGTGCGGGCAATTCGACATTGATCGCCTATGGCGGAACCCATGGCGGCTATGGCGGAAAAATTGCGTTCTACGATGAATCTTCCGGGGGAACAGCGAACATCCATCTCTCCGGCAACGGCGAACTGGATATCAGCGATCACACCAATGGATTGACCATAGGAACGCTTGAGTTGACCGGGGGAATCATCGCCGTCCAGCTCGGCAACAACGTTACCGGACTCACTGTGTCCGGAGATTTGGCTATCAATTCGAGCCATACAACCTTCTGTTTCTGGAAGAAGGATAAAGGTGGGTTTGCGTTTAACACAGCCTATACGATTCTTACGAACGCCAATCTCTCAGGGTTCAATGCGGAGTTGTTCAACGGAAACAGCATAGACGGCGTAGAACCGCAGTTTGCCATCGTCGGCAATGCGCTTCAGGTGACCTTTTCACAACAGTGAACGATGGAGAGCCGCATGTTAAGACAAATTACCCAAAGCCCTTATCTGAACCTTTTCAGCGGCCTGATCCTGCTGGCAACTTCGATTTATGAAATCGCGTTGACAGTGGATGAGGCATCCTTCGGCATCCGCCATGGGATACTCATTTTTAGCCTTGTCCAAATAATAAAAGTGATTCCCGAGATCGTTCGTGGTCTGACGGAAATCCAGGAGGCGGACGAGATGATGGAACAACAGAACAGCCGTTTGGTACAGCAGGATGCCAATTGATGCGTGAATGGGGCGGGGGGCTGGTTCCACCTCCAGCGCATGATTGCGCGGGGGATGGGCGCGCCATGGGTGATATAAACCCACACCCACTATTTAACATAATATACATTATGCGCAATTCATATATACTGGACTACGCGACGGCCATCCCGGCGGCGGCCCCCTCGGACGGTGACTGCCGCACCGCTACGCGCTCATATATCTCACTGAATCGGCACGGATTTTTTGCGTCCGACACAGGAGTTAGCATTGATCGGCAATTACTCTATAATGCCTGCTCCACACCAGAACGTAAGTCCGTGTCATGGAGTGGCATCTGTTGGATGCTGGCGTGCGATTGACCTTAACCTGCCCGGAAAATCCTGTAGCAACGACATGGCTGAAACCAGACAACGGGTCGAATCCCAATACCTTCGGAATTATGTACCGCTTTCCGAACTGACCCAGGACAATCTCCAGGAACTGGCGCGCAGCACCTATGTTGAGCAGCTTCCGGCCGGCCGTACGCTGTTCAAGAAAGGCGATGCGGACAATCGTTCCTATTACATTCTGGGCGGCGAAATCGAACTGGACGGCGGCGACACCCCGCCCAAGATCATCGCCGGTGCAACGCCTGCCTCCCGTTTCCCCCTGGACCACCATCGTCCGCGCCAGGCCACCGCCAAGGCGCGCACGCAGGTATTCTACTTTCAGGTCGACAACAACCATCTCGACCTGCTGCTGACCTGGGGCCAGAACGCCGGCTATATGGTCACCGAGATCGACAGCGCCGAGGAAACCGCCGACGACGGGGACTGGATGACGCACATGCTGCGCTCCAGCATCTTTCACCGCATTCCCGCCTCGAACATCCAGGCGGTGTTCATGAAGATGGAGCCGAAGCCGGTGCGCGCCGGCGACGTGGTGATCCGGCAGGGCGACGAAGGTGATTTCTATTACTACATCAAACAGGGCCGTGTCGCGGTCACACGCCTGACCAAGACCGGCCAGACCATCAAGCTGGCGGAACTGGAGGCGGGCAGCAGCTTCGGCGAAGAGGCGCTGATTTCCGATTCCAAGCGCAACGCCAACGTCACCATGCTCACCAACGGCGTGCTGATGCGGCTGGCCAAGGCCGATTTCGCCTCGCTGTTGAAGGAACCGGTATTGCAGAGCGTCGGCTACGACGAGGCACAGAAACTGGTGGAGTCTGGCCAGGGACAGTGGCTGGATGTAAGGCTGGAGAGCGAGTACAAGAACGCCTCCCTGCCCGGCAGCATCAACATCCCACTGTTCATGCTGCGCCTGAAGGCTTCCAGTCTCGATCAGAACAAGAAATACATCGTCTACTGCGACACCGGCCGACGCAGTTCCTCGGCCGTGTTCCTGCTCACCGAGCGCGGCTTCGACGCCTATGTGCTGAAGAACGGCCTGATGGCCATCAAGCAGGGCGCGTCGGCCTGATCGCACCCACGCTACTTCTCGCTGCGCTCGTAAACCCCGTCCCAGTCCCCCGCCGGCGGCGTTCTGTACAAGGCGGCAATCCTGTCCAGGTACAGCCCGTACAGCGCGACATCCGGATGCATCTCGTGCAATTGCCGGAATGCCGTCTCCGCCTGTTCCCAGCGCTGCTGCCGGTAACAGGCCAGCGCCTCGTCGTGCTGCTTCAACTCCAGCAGCAATTCGTCCGACGCCTCCGCACGGCGGCACAGCGGCTGGAAAACATGGATGGCGCGCGCCTTGCCCTTCACCCGGACGAGGTCCAGTTCGCGGAACACGAAAGCGTCCCCTGCCAGGCGACGGGTCTCCTCCCCCACCACCAGGCTGACACGAAAATATTTGGTGGTGCCTTCCAGGCGCGAGGCGAGATTCACCGCGTCACCCAGCACGGTGTAGGCACGGCGGTATTCTGATCCCATGTCGCCGACGTTCATGATGCCGCTGTTGATGCCGATGCCAATTTCTATCGGCGGAAAACCGGACGCCTGAAACGCCGGGCGCAGCTGCTCCACCTCGCGCAGCATCTCCAGCGCCGCACCGATGGCATGCACTGCATGCTGGCGATCCTCCAGCGGCGCTCCCCAGAACGCCATAACCATGTCGCCGACGTATTTGTCGATGGTGCCGCGGTTATCGAAGATGATGCGGGTCATCGGCGTGAAAAAGTGATTCAGCATCCGTTTCAGATCGTTGGCGCTGAGCGCCTCGGAAATGGTGGTGAAGCTGCGGATGTCGGCGAACAGCACCGTCATCTCGCGGCTCTCGCCCTCGAAGCCGTACTGCTCCGGGTTTTCGCTCATTTCCTGCACCAGTTGCGGCGGCACGTACTGACCGAACATCCCTTGCAGCTGGCGCTTGCTGCGGAACTCGCCGAAAAAGCCGTAGGCCATGTTGAACATCGCCAGCACCGCCACCAGCAACAGTTGCGGCGCCAGCGCCAGGATCAATCCCTGGCCGGACCACATCCAGAAATTGAAGGCAACGGCAGCTGCCAGCACGGCCACGCTGACAAATACCAGCGGCAATGGCGCCAGGCGCGGGAACAACAACGCCAGACTCACCCCGACGAGAAGTGACAGCAGGAAATCGGCACCGGTGGCCCAGGCAGGCTCCATGGGAAAGCTGTTGTCGAGCACGGAGGCGATGATATTGGCGTGGACCTCCACGCCGGGATAAACCGCCTGTATCGGCGTGGCCCGCAAGTCGAACAGCCCCTGTGCGGTGGTGCCGATCAGGACGATGGCGTTATCCAGCTTGCCGGGAGGGAGTTTTCCCTGCAGGACGTCAGTCGCCGAGATATAAGGATAGGTCCCCCACAGGCCGTGATACGGAATGATGACGCGGCCTTCACTGTCGGTGGGAATGGCGATGTTTCCCAGCCATACCGCTTCAAGTATTTCCTGATCGGCAACCCGCGCCGTCTGCAACTCCACCTTGTCGGTCATCAGAAACAGGCGCGCCACCTCCAGCCCGAGGGATGGATATAGCCGCCCGTCGTGCCGCACCACAATGGGGGCACGGCGGATGATCCCGTCCGGATCGGGCTGCAGGGTGAAAAATCCGCCGAACTGCGCCGCCTGCTGCAACACCTCGATGTTGCCGGTATAGCTGACGATATCCGGCATCGCCACCCGCGCGGCGGCCTCCTCCGGCTCCACCACCAGCGGCTGCGGCAACGCGCCGACGGCGTCTTCGCCGCGGGTATGAAAGATGTAGCCCAGTACCACATCGCGGTTCTGCAACTTTTCCGCAAAGGCGGCGTTGTTGTCGAACAGGGGGAGATAGTCCCGCAGCTGGCGCACCAGGGCGTGGCTCCCGCCCTCCACCTCGGCCAGGCGCTGCAACACGGTTTCGCCGCTGTTGCGCTCGGGTTCGGCGAAGATGACGTCGAAGCCGGCCACCGCGGCGCCCTGTTCGAACAGCTGGTCCACCAGGCGCCCGAGCTTGTCGCGTGACCAGGGCCAGTGGCCTTCCGTCTGCAGGCTTTTTTCGTCGATGTCGACAATGACGATACGGGGATCGACGTGACGCTCGGGCAGCATGGCCTTCAGGCGCAGGTCGTAGACCAGGGAGTCGAGCCGCTGCATCGCCTGCTGCATCAGCGGCATGTCGCTGAACTGCAGCAACATCATGACCAGCACCAGCAACAGGCCCGTGGCAGTGGGATAAAGCCGTTTGCGGAAGCTGCCCTGGGCCATGGTGTTGTGTCGGGCTACGCGAGCCGGAACAGTCGGAAAAAATTGGCGCTGGTCAGCTCGGCAACGGCCTCCACCGTCGTGCCGCGCACCGAGGCCAGGCGCTCCGCCACATGGCGGACATAGGCCGGGTAATTGGGTTTGCCGCGATGCGGCATCGGCGCCAGATAGGGCGCGTCGGTCTCCACCAGCAGCCTGTCGTCAGGCACGCGGGCTGCGACCTCGCGCACCTGCACTGCGTTGTTGAAGGTAATGATGCCGGAAAACGAAATATGGAAGCCAAGATCCAGCGCCTGCGCCGCCGTATCCCAGTCGTCGACGAAGCAGTGCATGATGCCGCCGACGGCATCGGCGCCCTCCTCGCGCAGGATGCGGATGGTATCGGCCTGGGCGTCGCGGCTGTGCACTATCAGCGGCTTGTTCACGGCGCGCGCAGCCTGGATGTGGCGGCGGAAGCGCTCATGCTGCCAGGTCAGGTCGCCTTCGCTGCGATAGTAGTCGAGACCGGTTTCTCCGATGCCGATGACCTTGGGGCTTTGCGCCTGCGTCACCAGTTCCTCCAGCGACGGCTCGTGGCCCTCGTCGTCGTTGGGATGTACGCCGACCGTGGCGTAAACATGGGGATGCTGTTGCGCCAGGGCGTGTACCGCGGGAAAGTTTTCCCAGTTGATGCACACGCACAATACGTCGCTCACGCCCTGCTCGCGCGCGGCCGCCAGCACGCCGTCCATCCCGTCGGGAAAGGGCGCGAGATCGAGACGATCGAGATGACAATGGGAATCGACAAGGGAGATGGACATGGGCGCGGTATCAAACAGCCAGGCGCGATCCGCCGCAGCGGATCGGATTACATGGTATGGGTCTGCCGATCCGACTTGAGGGCACCCGCCAGATAGGTTTCGATCTTGTTGCGCACGTTGCCGCCGTCCTGCTCGCTGAACTGCACGCCGATGCCGGCGGCGCGGTTGCCCTGGGCGCCCTTGGGCGTGATCCAGACGATCTTGCCGGCAACCGGCAGTTTTTCCTTTTCTTCCATCAGGGTGAGCAACATGAAGACTTCATCGCCCAGCGCGTAATCCTTGTTGGTGGGGATGAACAGGCCGCCGTTTTTCACGAACGGCATGTAGGCCGCGTACAACGCGCTCTTGTCCTTGATGGTCAGGGACAGTATGCCCTGTTTGGCGATGGGTGCCTTCGGCTCCATGATGACCTTATCTCGTTGTTGCGGCGCGGCGCGGCGCCTTACCACTCCCGCCGCTCCATCCGAGCAGGAGTTCCTCCAGCAACAGCTGCGCATTGGGATGACCGCGCGCCAGGCGCATGGTCTCCAGCAAACGCTCCTGCCCGCGCACCAGTTCGGCTAAGTCTACCCGCTCGGACAGGGCTTGCAAACGTTCCTGCAAATCCGGGTTGTCCAGCACGACATCCGCAGCGGCAGCTTTAATCCGTGCCATGTCCACGTGCCAGCCGTGCAGCGTGGCCAGGGTTTCCTGCAGGGGGAGGGCCAGCCACTGCGCCGCCAGGGCGACGGGCTCCTGCCGCTGTTCCAGCAGCGCCTCGAAGTCGGCAAACAGCTGTGCGCGCCGCTCCATGCCGTCGCCGCCCGCCAGGGCCAGTGCGCGTAGCGGTGCGCCGCCGGTGACTGCGAGCGCCAGGGCCGCACGGGGCGCATCCCCCAGCTGCTGCTCCAGCCAGGCCAGCGCCGCGGCGCCGGGTTGTGCACCAAATGACAGTTGCTGGCAACGGCTGCGTATGGTCGGGAGCAAGGCGGCCGGCCGTGCCGTCACGAGCAGCAGCAGGGCATCGCGCCCCGGCTCTTCCAGGGTCTTCAGCAAGGCGTTGGATGCATTGGCATTCATGCGGTCGGCCGGTTCGATAATCACGATGCGCGAACGGCCGTATTGTGGCGTCAGCGCCTGCCAGGTCAGCAGATCGCGGATCTGGCCGATGGTGATCTCCTTGCCCTCCTCCTCCGGCTGGACCAGGCGAAAGTCGGGATGGGTGCCGGCCGCCAGCAGCTGACAGCCGCGGCACGTATCGCAGGGCAGCCCGGTATCGGCGGCAGGTTGTTCGCACAACAGCGCATGGGCCAGCAGGCGGGCGAAGTCGAACTTGCCCACACCGGCCGGTCCGCCCAGCTGCAGCGCATGGGGCAGGCGACCGGCGGCGATGCGTTGCCGCATCGCCTGCCACTGCTCGTGCTGCCAGGGATAGGGCCGACTCATGGTCAGGCCGTCTCCGCCAGATAGTCGTCGAGAACTGCGTCAATCTGCGCCTGCACCGCGGCCAGGGGCTGGCTGGCGTCGATGATGCGGAAACGTTCCGGCTCCAGCCGGGCACGTTCGCGGTAGGCACTGCGTACACGCTGGAAGAATTCCGCCTGTTCCTGCTCGAAACGGTCCGGCGCACTGCGCTCCCCGGCGCGCTGCAGTCCCTGCTCCACCGGCAGATCCAGTAGCAGGGTCAGATCGGGACGCAGCTCGCGCTGCACCCACTGCTCCAGCAGACGGATGCGTTCACCATCGATACCCCGGCCGCCGCCCTGGTAGGCATAGGTGGCGTCGGTGAAACGGTCGCACAACACCCATTGTCCCCGCGCCAGCGCCGGGCGGATCAGTTCGGCCAGGTGCTGGGCACGGGCGGCGAACATCAGCAGCAGTTCGGTATCGTCGGCCATGGCGCTCTGGCCCCGATCCAGCAGCAGCCCGCGCAGGGTCTCGCCCAGCGGCGTGCCGCCGGGTTCGCGGGTCTGGATGACATCCCTGCCCGCGCTGCTCAATCGACGATAGATGTGTTCCAGATTGGAGCTCTTGCCGGCGCCTTCGCCGCCTTCAAGAGTGATGAAGCGTCCACGCATCCGCTTTTCGCTCTGCTAAACAGGAAAAAACATGAAGGAATCCGCAAATAAACGCCAATGAACGCCAATGCATGTGTGGGTCGCCAGGTCACTCATTTGCGCGTATTTGCGTTCATTTGCGGACACAGAATTCATCGGCGCATGTTAGCACGAAGCGGTGGTCAGACGGCGGGGGCGGCTTCCCATTGCGCCAGCAGATCGTTGAGTCCCTTTTTCAGGTTCTTCACCGCCTCGGGGGCTTCGATATCGACCACCTGCTCGATGACCCACTTGTTGGCGCTGCCGCCCATCACTTCGTCCACGCACTGCCCGAGATAGCGCAAGGCCTGGTAGCTGGGCTGGCCGTCGGCAAAACCGAACTCGGCATAGGCATCGAGCCGCTGATTGACCTTGTCGACGAATCCGGCGCGGTAATCGCCGGCGCCGAAATCCTCGGTGAGGTTGTCCACCATGGTACGCACCAGATGCTGCGCCAGCGCCCCCATCAACTGCTGCCGCTGCTCCTCCGCGAGGCGCTCGTGTACCAGGCGGTCCGCCAGCTGAAGCAGGAATATGGCGAATTCGCCCACCACGGCCAGCAGCTGGGCCTGGGAGGCGAAGTTGAAACCGGCGGTGTACATCTTGTCGGCACGCTCCTGTGCCGCACGCCAGGTGATGAAGCCCAGTACGCTGGCCAGCTCCTCCGGCGACTTCGGCTTGTCCTTCTTGTGCCATTTGCTTTTGATACGCACGCTTATTCCTCGTCAATATTGCGGTTGGCAGCAGCGGGTGGCCGTGCTAGCTTTGGTATTGCCAAGCATTTTACTCAACTAATATTCCAAAACCAATCACGGGGCCGACATGCGTGCCGATCTTCACACCCTCACTGCGCAGGTGCAACACAACTGCCACATCTCCGATGCCCGTCACGCGCGCAATTATTCGCTGTGCATCTACCTGCTCAAGATGCGCGAATATTTCCGCTGGGAAATGGGCTATGGCTACAGCGAACGCCTGCCCGAGAAGGCCCTGGGCGACTGGCTGGTGGAGCGCGAGCGCCTGTGGGGCGAACTCGAGGAGCAGGACTACCAGCCCATCGAGCTGGATGCCGCCCATTTTCCGCCTTTCGAATCCGAAAACATCAACGACCGCCTGCTGCCGGCGGGACTGGCCTACAGCGGCGGTTACGGCGGCCTGTCCAAACCCCATTTCTTTCTCGCCGAACTGCACCAGGTGGAGGAGCGCCACGGCCGGCGCATCCTGGTCACCGGCAAGGAATACGCCCGCGACCTCACCGCCCCCCCGGCCATGACGCTCAACGGCGAGGTCTACGTGCGGCGCGAGTCGCTGCGCCGCATGCTGTGGGAAAAGATTGAGGAGTGGCGCTGGCGCCGGCAGGACAATGCCATGGCCCGCGCCATCGCCTTCTACCCTGTCGACAACGCCCTGGAATCCGCCTTGGACAGCATGACCGAAACCGAGACCGAAGCGGTGATCCTGCACGAACTGGGCGAAGTGGAGGCCGGCCTGTTGTTCGGCCCGGCCTGGGAACGCATGCTGAACGCCTTGTGGCATACCCGCGCCGAACTTGCGGCACGCGCCGTGCGCGACCATCTGGCCGATACCCTGGTGACGCTGCCCACCCTGATGCGGGAACAGCGCGTCGCCTCGCTGCATTTCTATTTCGCCAACCTGAGCGGCATGCGCCAGGCCCTGTTCCCGTCCCTGCAGGCGGCCTATCGCCACTGGCAGGAGCACGGCAGCCTGGCGCAACTGGAGGAATACGTCGATCGGGGACAGGAACACTGGCACACGGTGGGAGAACGCCTGCTGCATGCCTACGGCGAAAACGACAACGGGGCGGCGGAACGCCTGGACGGACTGCTGGACGAAATCAACCTGTAAAAACGACGACGCCCGCGGATGCGGGCGTCGTTGCGGAGCGCGGGGCGATTAGTAGCCGCCCTTGCGACGGCTCTCCGGCAGACCGGCAATCTTGCCTGCCTGCTTGGAGGGCTGCATCGGGAACAGCTCGTAAAGATCCTTGGACTGCACCGGGGCACCCCATTTGTCGGACATCGCCTTGACGATATTGCGATCGTTGGGCTGGTTGCCGCCGTTGTTGATGTATTCGTCGCGCAGGAAATTGATCAGATCCCAGGACTTCTCGGTCAGGGTCACGCTCTCGCTGGCGGCGATGGCCTTGGCCACATCCTCGTTCCAGTCTTCGATATTTTCCAGATAACCGTTGGCATTGGTTGCAATGGTCTTGCCGTTCACTTCGTAAGACATACTGCTCTCTCCTTCAAGTTGTTTCTAGATTTAAGACGTAACTTGTTATTCCGCATTGACTTTATTTATAGATTTGTGCGCGATAAACAGGCCGCAACCCAGTGCGCGGTGCGGTCCGAGCCCCCGCTGCTGCAGGGTTACGGCATCCTCGGGCGGCAGGTCGGCGACCATCAGGCTGCGCACAAAAATCGGCCCGTCGGGCATCTCCAGGTGGTGCGGTATACCCGCCAGCACCTTCTTGAAGCGCAGTCCCATGGCACGCATCTGCTGCACAGCCTCGGCTACGAACTGCTCTTCGTCCTGTCCCTCCGGCGTCGCAATATAGCGGGAATAAAGCGTCGCTGCGGGGCTGAGACGCACTACGCGGGCCTCCCCCACCGCCATGGCATGGCCGGCGACATCGAGGGTCTGCCCCGTCAGGGCACGCGCATTTTCCACTCTATCCCGGGCCAGACGCAAGACGAGAGGCGTACGGCGTGACAGATAGAGCAGATCGTCCGCCCCCGAGGGGCGCTCCCAGCCATTGCCGGAATCGGCCACATGGATCAGGTGCAGGCCGTCGCAGGGGTCATCGCCGAACCAGGGCAGCGCGCGGCGCACAGCCATGGCAAGGGGATAGGCATGATCCACCGGCAGGGTACGGCAATCGATGCTGAACGCCAGATCGACCACGTCATCCGGGACGGTGTAGGCCTTGTTCTGAATGTCCTCCTGCCAATACATGGGTCAGTCGCTCGGCAACTGGTCGCGCAGGGCATCGCGATCGAACCACCAGCCGTCGGGCACCAGCACATCCAGCACCTTGCCCAGGCGCGGCAGGACCTTGGCGGGGTCATTGAGCTCCAGCCGTTCCACCCAGAAGTCGAAGATATCCTTGTTGTCCACCACTTCGCTGTGCTTCTTGGCCACCTCGGCCAGCATCCCGGCGGTAAAGAACTTCAGGTCTTCGCGCTTCTTGCCCTCTGCGCGCAGCTCCACCAGATAGGCCGCAGCGGCAGCCGGGATGGCGGCGGCATCGGCCTTGGGCGGGGTCTCCTGCACCAGGTGCTTGAGCATCAGCACCGAAAGCTCGGGGTCGATGGGATAGGTAACGGCAAGCCAGACGCCGTGGGCCAGGGCCTTGATGGCGTCATCTCGCTCGCACTGATAGATGATGTCGCAGCCCTGCACCGCCTGCTCCCACAGCTGGGCCTCCAGCGCCTGGCGGAAACTGTCGTGGCCCAGCTGCCAGGCCTCCTCGCGGCGCTCCAGATCGAGCAGTATGTAAGCGATGTCGTTAAGCAGGGTCAGGCGCTGCGCCAGCGGCGCCGCAGCCGGGAGCTGGGCCAGTTCGGCCTCAAGCTGCGCCAGGCGTGCCTCCTCGGGCTGACGCGGACGGACGGCGTCGGAGGCGCATTCGGCCTCGCCCTGAACAGCTTCGTTTTCCAATTGCAGATATTTCACGCAGTAGTCCTGTAATTGAGCGGGAGGTAAACCGGGATCAGGAGGTAAACGCGGCTTCGAGCCGATCTTCCCAGTTTTCCGGCGTGTTCTCGTAGGTCGGTTTGACGTCGATACGGAAAAACATCTCGCCCTTGGCCCGCTGGCGAACCACATCCACAAGATCTTCAAAGTCGTCCAGCTGTGGATTCTGGATCATGATTTCACTCAGATAAAGCATCGCTTCCCTCGCCGTGCCTATGGGCCCATGAACAGGCAGGCACTATATATGTGTGGCGCCCCCGCATCCTTCAAGCCCCAATCGTTGCCCTCGTAAACAGGCGCGGGAAATAGTTAAGATAATCGCTATGTATTGATATTGAACCCGATGCAGGGCCTGTGGACAAGCCGCCATTTGCGATGCAGTTCACGCCGAAAACCGTGATCGGCCCGGCCCGCACTCGTTACACACAACATTATATGTATATCGCAAAACATTGATTTTTATCATTAAAATAATAGATTTATACACTTATAAGCCATATTCCATAGATGTTTTGTATATCCCATTCAGGATAGCTCCATCCCCCCCCTCCCCCCCATCGGAAGGATACTTTGCTTCATAATGAACTTCTAAACTTCGCGCCATGTTGAAAAGGACCCTACGGTTTCGTCCTCTTCAGACAGGTAGTTGTGCCCGGCGGCGAACGAACGGCGTCGGGCCAGATGGACGGTCAAGGTACCCATCCTCCGGCCGCCCCGAAACCCAACAGATCTCTGACGGGAGAATGACTAATGGCTACTAAGATGCACAACACCCCGATGCTGGACCAGCTGGAGAGCGGCCCGTGGCCGTCCTTCGTTACCGGCCTGAAGCGCCTGGCTAACGACGAGGGCAAGCCCTACGCCGACATGATGAAGGACCTGCTCGGTCAGCTGGAAACCTCCTACACCACCCGTAAGGGCTACTGGAAGGGCGGTACCGTTGGCGTGGTCGGTTACGGCGGCGGCGTCATTCCCCGCTTCACCGAACTGCTGGACGAGAACAAGAAGCCCCTGTTCCCGAAGGCTGCCGAATTCCACACCCTGCGTATCATGCCGCCCGCCGGCATGCACTACACCACCGACATCATGCGCAAGTTCTGCGACGTGTGGGACAAGTACGGTTCCGGCCTGATTGCCTTCCACGGCCAGTCCGGCGACATCATGTTCCAGGGCTGCACCACCGAGAACGTCCAGCCGGCCTTCGATGAGCTGAACGAGATGGGCTTCGACCTGGGTGGCGCCGGCCCCGCCGTGCGTACCGGCATGTCCTGCGTCGGTGCCGCTCGCTGCGAGCACTCCTGCGCCAACGAGCAGCGCATTCACCGCACCCTGGTGAACCGCTTCCTGGACGACATGCACCGCCCGGCCCTGCCGTACAAGTTCAAGTTCAAGGTTTCCGGTTGCCCCAACGACTGCATGAACTCCATCCAGCGCGCTGACCTGGCCACCATCGGCACCTGGCGCGACGACATGAAGGTCGACCAGGCCGAAGTGAAGAACTTCGTCAACGCCAAGGGCCGCAAGTACGTCATCGACAACGTCATCACCCGTTGCCCGACCCAGGCCCTGAGCCTGAACGACGACGACACCCTGGCTGTCGACAACAAGAACTGCGTCCGCTGCATGCACTGCATCAACGTCATGACCAAGGCTCTGTCCCCCGGCGACGACAAGGGTGTCACCCTGCTGGTAGGCGGCAAGCGCACTCTGAAGATCGGCGACCTGATGGGCACCGTGGTGGTTCCCTTCATGAAGCTCGAAACCGACGAGGACTACGAGGCTCTGGAAGAGCTGGCCGGCAACATGATCGACTTCTTCGCCGAAAACGCCCTGGAACACGAGCGTACCGGTGAGATGATCGAGCGTATCGGCCTGGTCAACTTCCTCGAAGGTATCGGCGTCGAAATCGATCCCAACATGATCACCAACCCGCGTATGAACCCGTACGTGCGTATGGATGGCTGGGACGACGAGGCCCAGAAGTGGTTCGAGCGTAAGGCTGGCTAACAGATCAGTCCCATAGCGAAGGCGGGGCGTCCCGGGCAACCGGTACGCCCCGCAAACTAAATAACGACGAATTTCTGAGTGTAATTGGAGGTAATTATGTCTGCACCTCGCATGCCCATCGAGAGTGGTGTACCGGATCCGTTCCCGTATATGCACCCCACGCTGAAGAAGAACTTCGGCCAGTGGAAGTATCATGATCGTCCGCGCCCCGGCGTCCTGCACCACGTCGCCAAGACCGGTGAGGAAGTCTGGACCGTGCGCGCCGGTACCCAGCGCCAGATGGACACCTACACCATCCGCAAGCTGATGGACATCGCCGACCAGTTCGCTGACGGCTATGTGCGCTTCACCATCCGTTCCAACATCGAGTACATGGTTACCGACGAGAAGAAGGTCCAGCCGCTGATCGACAAGCTGCAGGCCGAAGGCTTCCCCGTCGGCGGCACCGGCAACTCCGTGTCCATGATCTCCCACACCCAGGGCTGGCTGCACTGCGACATCCCCGGCACCGACGCCTCCGGCGCCGTGAAGGCCCTGATGGATGAGCTGTACCACGAGTTCACCCACGAAGAGATGCCGAACCGCGTGCGCATGACCACCTCCTGCTGCCAGATCAACTGCGGCGGCCAGGGTGACATCGCCATCAACATCCAGCACACCAAGCCGCCCAAGATCAACCACGACCTGGTGGCCAACGTGTGTGAGCGCCCGTCCGTTGTGGCCCGCTGCCCGGTTGCCGCCATTCGCCCGGCCATGGTCAACGGCAAGCCGTCGCTGGAAGTCGACGAGAAGAAGTGCATCTGCTGCGGCGCCTGCTTCCCGCCCTGCCCGCCGATGCAGATCAACGATCCGGAGCACTCCAAGCTGGCCATCTGGGTCGGCGGCAAGAACTCCAATGCCCGTTCCAAGCCGACCTTCCACAAGCTGGTCGCCGCTGGTATCCCGAACAACCCGCCGCGCTGGCCTGAAGCCTCCGCCGTGGTGAAGAACATCCTGAATGCGTACAAGAAGGATGCCAAGGACTACGAGCGTATGAACGAGTGGATCGACCGTATCGGTTGGCCGCGCTTCTTCGAGCTGACCGGCCTGCCGTTCACCAAGTACCACATCGACAACTGGCGTGGTGGCCGCGTGAACCTCAACGCCTCTGCTCACATCCGCTTCTGAAACACGGATAAAGGAAGAGGTCAATGAAGTTTACGATTCAGGTTAACGAAGGCCCGTACACTCATCAGGCATCTGATACGGCGTACAACTTCGCCACCGCAGCGCTGGCAGCAGGACACGAAATTTATCGCGTGTTCTTCTATCACGACGGCGTCAACAACGCGACCCGTCTGACCACTCCTCCGCAGGATGACCGCAATGTGGTCAACCGCTGGAGCGAGCTGGCTGCCAAGCACAACCTTGACCTCGTCGTATGCGTAGCCGCGGCCCAGCGCCGCGGCATCGCCGACGCCGATGAGGCCAAGCGCAACGGCAAGAACGCTGACAACATCGCTCCCGGCTTCCGGATCTCCGGTCTGGGCCAGCTGATCGAGGGCGGTATTCAGTCCGATCGCCTCGTCGTGTTTGGCGATTGATACGGGAGAGAGAGTGATGAGTGACGAAGAAATGATGGAAGGCGGCGTGCAGAAGAAGTTCTGCTATGTGAACCGCACGGCTCCGTACGGTACGGTTTACGCGCTGGAAGCTCTGGAAGTGGTGCTGATCGGTGCCGCCTTCGAGCAGGACGTCTCCGTAGTCTTTATGGACGACGGCGTATTCCAGCTCGCCAAGGGGCAGGACACTGCCGGTATCGGCATGAAGAACTTCTCCCCCACCTACCGTGCGCTCGAGATGTACGACGTTGAAAAACTGTACGTCTCCAAGGAGTCGCTGGAAGAGCGTGGCCTGAGCGAAGACGACCTGCTGGTGGACGTCGAAGTGAAGACCGCCGCTGAAATCCGCGACCTTATGGAAGAGCAGGACGTGCTCCTGACCTTTTAACCGGGGAAGACGAAATGCTGCATACCGTAAACAAGTCGCCGTTTCAGAAGAACACCTTTGAAAGCTGCATCAAGCACGCTGCAAAAGGCAGCGCCGTCCTGTTGATCGAGGATGGCGTTTACGCTGCACTGAAGGACACCGCTGTGTCCGCCAAGGTGCAGCAGGCCATGGGTGATGTCACCTTTTATGCCCTGGAGCCGGATGTTAATGCTCGTGGCCTGAAGGGCAAAGTGATGGATGGTGTCAATCTGGTGGATTACGCCGGGTTTGTTGACCTGACCGTCAAGTTTGATCGTGTTCAATCCTGGCTGTAAGCCTATTCATTCAATCCAACTGATTGAGGAGATAATGTCATGGGTACTATGACTGCTGGTGGTAAGACTGTAGAAGTCGATGAGGAAGGTTACCTGGTCAACATCAACGACTGGACCCGCGAAATCGCACAGGAGCTGGCCAAGTCCGAGAACGTGGAAATGACCGACTCCCACTGGGAAGTTATCGACTTCCTGCGCGAGTACTACAACGAGTACCAGATCGCTCCCGCCGTTCGCGTTCTGACCAAGGCCATTGGCAAGAAGCTTGGCCCCGAGAAGGGCAACAGCAAGTACCTGTACGAGCTGTTCCCGTACGGTCCCGCCAAGCAGGCCTGTAAGATCGGCGGCCTGCCGAAGCCGACCGGCTGCATCTAATAGCTGCGCCTTGGGGGGCGCTTGCGCCCCCCACCCTTTTCAATTCTCTAGCGAGGGTCGATACGAATGTCGTTCCTGACAGTGCTCTACGCACTCTTGTTCTATACCGCCACGGCGTTATTCATCGTCGGCCTGGCCTACAAGATTCGCCAGTACGCCACGACGCCCGCACCGCTCAAGATTCCCACCACACCTGCGCCTACGACTACCAGTGGCGTGGTGTTGCGCATGGCCCGCGAGGTCGTGCTGTTTGAAAGCCTGTTCAAGTCCAACAAATGGATCTGGATCTTCGGCTGGATGTTCCATGTATCCCTGGCCCTGGTGCTCCTGCGTCACGTCCGCTACTTCCAGGAGCCGGTCTGGTCGATCATCGTGTTTCTGCAGCCCTTCGGCATGTACGCCGGCATCTTCATGGTGCTGGGCCTGCTCGGCCTGTGGGCGCGCCGCATTTTCGTCGAGCGCATCCGCTACATCACCGGTCCGTCCGACCACCTGATGCTCGCCCTGCTGGTCGGCATCGGCGCTTCCGGACTGATGATGAAGTTCGTCAAGCACACGGACATCGTCTCGGTTAAGGCCTTCTTCCTCGGCCTGATGCGTTTCGATCTGCAACCCCTGCCCGCCGATGCGCCGCTGCTGGTTCATCTGGGTCTGGTTGCCGCGCTGCTCATCGTCTTTCCTTTCAGCAAGCTGCTGCATGCCCCCGGGGTATTCTTCAGCCCGAGCCGCAACCAGGTCGACAACCCGCGTGAACGCCGCCATCTGGCGCCGTGGGCCGCCGAGCTGGATAAGTAACCAAACTTTAGCGCTTTGAACGTATAAGGAGAAACGCGTGGCTGCAGCCAAGTTTGACACGCCGAAAATGCGGGAGTACCCGAGCATTCCTGCCCTCCAGCCGGATGCGACGGCGCACCTGAAGTCTTTCCTTGCGGCACCGGATCACAACACCTTCCTCGGTTTCCCGGGTGAGCTGGTGGAGAACTGGCAGGAAAAGGCCATCGAGAAGATGGGCGACCTGCTGGGCAAGTATCGCGGTTTCCGCGTGTATATGGATGCCTGCGTCAAGTGCGGCTCCTGCACCGACAAGTGCCACTACTTCCAGGGCACTTCGGATCCGAAGAACATGCCGGTGGCACGCCAGGACCTTCTGCGCAGCGTCTATCGCCGCCACTTCACCTTTGCCGGCAAGTTCTTCCCCTGGCTGGTTGGCGCCCGCGACCTGACCCGCGAAGTGCTGGACGAGTGGTACAGCTACTTCCACCAGTGTTCGCAGTGCCGCCGCTGCTCGGTGTTCTGTCCCTACGGCATCGACACCGCCGAAGTCTCCATGGCCGCCCGCGAGATCATGGACTCCATCGGCTACGGCCAGAAGTACTGCAACGAGATCCTCGGCAAGGTACAGAAGGTCGGCAACAACCTGGGCCTGCCCGGACCGGCGCTGGAAGCCACGCTAGAAGAGTTCGCGGAGGAGATTTCCGACGAGACCGGCTGCGACGTGAAGATCCCGCTCGACGTGGAAGGCGCCGACGTGCTGCTGATCACCCCGTCCGCCGACTTCTTCGCCGAACCGCACATCGACGGCCTGATGGGTTACGCCAAGGTGTTCCACGCCGCCGGCATCAGCTGGACCCTGTCCACCTATGCCTCCGAAGCGGCCAACTTCTCCATGTTCATCGGTTCCTACTCGAACATGAAGAAGGTCGCCGAGCGCATCCGCAAGGCGGCCATCGACCTCAAGGTCAAGCGCATCATCGTCGGCGAGTGCGGTCATGCCTGGCGTGTGGCGTACAGCTTCTGGAACACGCTGACCGGCGTCGGTTCCGGCGGTGACGACCCGTATGCGCAGCAGCTGCAGAAGCAGCTGGATCACAGCTACCCGATCCCGCAGCACATCTGCGAGTTCACCTGGGACCTGATCCAGAAGGACAAACTCACCTTCGACAAGTCGCAGAACGATCACCGTACGGTGACCTTCCACGATTCGTGCAACGTGGCGCGTGCAACCCGCATGGGCACCGAGCCCGGCGGCCAGTTCGACATCCCGCGCAACGTCATCAAGGCGGTGTGCAACAACTATGTCGACATGGATCCCGACACCATCCGCGAAGTGACGTATTGCTGCGGCGGTGGCGGCGGCCTGCTGACTGACGATTTGATGGAAATCCGTGTCAAGGGCGCCCTGCCCCGCATGGAAGCCCTGAAGAGAGTGATTGACGAAGACAAGGTAAACGCCATGGCGGCGATCTGCGCCATCTGCAAGGCGCAGTTCAGCAAAGTCATGCCGTATTACGGCATCCCCATGGATACCATCGTCAGCCTGCACCAGCTGGTGAAGGACGCGATCATTCTTCCGGGACAAGGGGAAGAAGAAGCAGAGCCGGCGGCTGAGGCCACCGAATAAAACAATTCCACATCCCGCGGTGAAACCGTTTCACCGGGGGGAGACAAGGCTACAGGCATAGGAGATTGAAAATGGCAACTTCTAGCGACGACATGAAGAAAAGCTTTACCTACCGCCGCTACAAGGACGGCGACAGCAAGCACCGTCCTTTCTCCCAGGAAATCTGGCAGGCGAGCTGGACCCACAAGTGTCCGACCTACGTGCACCGCACCCCGCCCTGCCAGGGTAGCTGCCCCTCCGGTCACGAAATCCGCGGCTGGCTGGACATCGTGCGCGGCATCGAGAAGCCGACCGGCGGCATGACCATGCAGGAGTACGCCTTCCGTCGCAATACCAACGCCAATCCGTTCCCGGCCATCATGGGCCGTGTCTGCCCGGCGCCCTGCGAAGACGGCTGCAACCGCAACCAGGTTGACGACCACGTCGGCATCAACTCCGTCGAGCAGTACATCGGTGACCAGGCCCTGGCCAACGGCTACAAGTTCGAAGCCGGCAAAGACACCGGCAAGAAGGTTGCCGTCATCGGCGGCGGCCCGGCCGGCCTCGCCGCAGCCTACCAGCTGCGCCGCAAGGGTCACGCCGTGACCGTGTTCGAGCAGAAGGAACAGCTGGGCGGCATGATGCGCTACGGCATTCCCGGCTACCGTACCCCGCGCGACGTGCTGGACGGCGAAATCAACCGCATCGTCGAGATGGGCGTCACCATCAAGACCGGCGTGAAGATCGGCAAGGAAATCACCGTCGAGCAGCTGGCCAAGGATTTCAACGCCGTGCTGTTCGCCATGGGTGCCTGGTCCGGCCGTAACCTGCCGATCCCCGGCGCCGACGCCGTCAACTGCATCACCGGCGTCGCCTTCCTGGCCGCCTTCAACGAAGGCCGCCTGAAGCACGTCAGCGGCAAGGTCGTGGTCATCGGTGGTGGCGACACCTCCATCGACGTCGCCTCCGTCGCCCGCCGTCTCGGCCACATCACCGTGGAAAACGAGAAGGACCGTCCGGAGCACGTGATCATCAACCAGACCGCGCACGACGTGGCCATGACCGCCAACCGTCAGGGCGCCGATGTCATGCTGATGTCCCGCTCCCCGATCAGCAAGATGCCGGCGGCACAGCATGAAATCGAAGATGCCACCCGCGAAGGCGTGGAAATCGTCGGTCAGCTGAGCCCGGTGGAAGTGATCAAGGGTGCCGACGGCCGCGCCACCGCCCTGCGCGTGGTCAAGCTGGAAGAAGACGGTAAGACCCCCATCGCCGGTTCCGAGTACGACATTCCGTGCGAACTGATCGTTGCCGCCATCGGCCAGACCGGTGACGTAGCCGGCTTCGAAGGCTTCGCCAACGACAAGGGCCTGATCGGTGCCGACAAGCACTTCCAGGTTCCCGGCAAGCCCGGCTTCTTCGCCTGTGGCGACATCGTGCGTCCGCACCTGCTGACCACCGCCATCGGCCAGGCCTCCATCGCCGTTGAGAGCATCGAGCACTACCTCAACAACGAAGAGTTCGCACACCGCCCGAAGGTGGACGTGCATCACTTCAACCTGATGGAAAAGCTGATGGAGACCGGTCTGCAGCCGGAGCACTTCGAAGCGGCCGCCAAGGAAGCCATCGAGAAGGCGGAAGGCTTTGCCAAGGACATCGACCGCGGCCTGCGCGGCACTTCCGACGCCAAGTTCGCCGTGCACAACTACGAAGATCGTTCCTTCGCCGAAATCATTCCGGCGGACGAGCTGTTCCTGGGCCACTTCAACTACACCCCGCGCAACAAGCGTGACCACGTCATGGTCAACGCAGACGAGGTTCTGGGTCACTTCCAGGAGCGTCTGGTTGCGCTGGACGAGAAGCAGGTCGTGGACGAGGCCAAGCGCTGCATGAGCTGCGGTATGTGCTTCGAGTGCGACAACTGCGTGGTGTTCTGCCCGCAGGACGCGGTCAAGCGTACCCCGGCCAAGGAAAAGACCACCGGCCGTTACGTTTACACCGACTACAGCCGTTGCATCGGCTGCCATATCTGTGCCGATGTGTGCCCCACTGGCTACATCCAGATGGGTATGGGCGACTAAGGGTGACCCCGATGAAGCGTTTACTGCAGCTTCTCTCCATGGCGGTGCTGGCGCTGACTCTGTCGGTGCCGGCCTTCGCCGGCGAAGGTGGGCGGACTCCCCTGCCCACCATTCCCGCAGCCAAGGGCGACCAGTGCGTGGAAGATACGGCGGATATGCGCCGCAACCACATGAAGTATCTGAAGCACCATCGCGACGAGACCATGCGTCAGGGCATTCGTACCGAAAAGTACAGCCTGAAGCAGTGTCTGGAGTGCCACGTCCCGGCGGAAGGCAGCATGGCTGCCGGCGGCAAGGAAAGCGAAGGTCACTTCTGCGTCAACTGCCACGTCTATGCCGGCGTGACCCTTGACTGCTTCGAATGCCACGCCACCAAGCCGGAAACCACCGCGCAGTTTCATCCGCTGGTGAGCCCGGCAGCCATGAAGGCGGAACGTCCCGACACCACCGGACTGCTCAATCGTCTGGTTGGCGTTACAGAGAACAAGACAGGTGTTGCCCATGAGTGAACACAAGCAACCGGATCTGGCGCGCCGTGAGTTGCTCGGCCGTGGTGCCGCCGTGGCGGCTGCCGGCGTGGCACTGGCTCCCGGCGTCATGCTTTACGGCGTGGCCCACGCCAAGCCGGCCGACGAGCCGGTAAGCAGCAAGGTACGCTGGGGCATGCTGGTGGACACCACCAAGTGCAACAGCGGCTGCAATGCCTGCGTCGAGGCCTGCAACACGGAGCACGGCCTGGGCAATGAACAGCACAGCCGCGACGGGCAGCGCACCCAGTACATCCGCAAGGTCGAGCTGCGCCACAAGTTTACCGGCGCCACTCACTCCCTGCCGGTAATGTGCCAGCACTGCGAAACCCCGCCCTGCGTGGACGTCTGCCCCACCGGTGCATCCTTCAAGCGCGCCGACGGCATCGTGCTGGTCGACCGCCACATCTGCATCGGCTGCCGCTACTGCATGATGGCCTGCCCGTACAAGGCACGCTCCTTCGTGCATGAGGCCCTGACCGACCAGCGCCCGCACACACCGCGCGGCAAGGGTTGCGTCGAGTCCTGCACCATGTGCGTGCACCGCGTCGATGAAGGTCGTGAACCCGCTTGCGTCGAGGCCTGTGCCGCCGACGGCAGCCGCGCGATCATCTTCGGTGACCTGAACGACCCCAATAGCGAAATCGCCCAGCGCGTTAAGACCTATGCCAGCAGCGAGATTCGCGCTGACCTCGGTCTCAACACCGGCGTCCGCTATCAGGGCATTTAACGGGATGGTGAGCTTCTAGCATGAAAAAAACACAATTCATGGAGATCGGGGGCGGCAAGGGCTTTTACGGCCTGCTCGCCCTCTTGGGTGCCGTCATCCTGGCCGGCCTGGTAGCGTTCTTCTACATGGAACACACCGGCCACTGGGTAACGGGGATGGACAACCAGATCGTGTGGGGTGCCCCGCACGTCTTCGCCATCTTCCTCATCGTCGCCGCATCCGGTGCGCTCAACGTGGCCTCCATCGGCACGGTGTTCGGCAAGAAGATGTACCAGCCGCTGGCGCGGATGTCCGCCCTGCTGGCCATCGCGCTGCTCATCGGCGGCCTGACGGTGCTGGTGCTGGATCTGGGCCGCCCGGACCGCCTCATCGTGGCGATGACCCATTACAACTTCAAGTCCATCTTCGCCTGGAACATCATCCTGTATAACGGCTTCCTCGCCCTGGTCGCCGTGTACATCTGGACGATGCTGGACCCCACGGTGAAGAAGTTCTACAAGATGGCCGGTTTCGCCGCCTTCGTCTGGCGCCTGATCCTGACCACCGGTACCGGCTCCATCTTCGGCTGGCTGGTGGCCCGCCAGGCCTACGACGCCGCCATCTTCGCGCCGATGTTCATCGTCATGTCCTTCTCCTTCGGTCTGGCGGTGTTCCTGCTGGTGACGATGGCGACCTACAGCTGGACCGAGCGTCCGCTGGGTGACGCGGTGATCCGCCGCCTGAAGAACCTGCTCGGCGTGTTCGTCGCCGGCGTGCTGTACTTCGTGGCGGTCTACCACCTGAGCAACCTCTACGCCACCGAGCATCACGGCGTGCAGGCCTTCATCCTGCGCGACGGCGGCGTCTTCACCCAGGTGTTCTGGTTCGGCCAGATCCTGCTGGGCAGCCTGGTACCGCTGGCCCTGCTCTACCATCCGGCCACCGGCAGCTCGCGCTTCTGGATCGGCATCGCCTCCGCGCTGATTATCGTCGGCGGCTTCGCCCAGCTGTTCGTGATCCTCATCGGCGGCCAGGCCTATCCGCTGGTGATGTTCCCGGGCTACGAGGTGAGCAGCAGCTTCCACGACGGCGTGGTCAACAGCTACAGCCCGAGCCTGCCCGAGCTGGTGCTGGGCTTCTCCGGCATCGGCGTCGCCATGGCGATGATGGTGGTCGGCATGAAGGTGCTGCGTCTGGCCCCGGCCAGCCTGGCGGACGAGGCAGTGGACCCGCACCAGGGCAAGTAGGCCCGCATCCACCGCAGTGCCCGGCCAATGCCCCTTTCCAGGGGCATTGGCGTTTCTGCCCGGGCAAAATCCGTGCGCCGCAACAGTGGTAAAATCGCCGCCCTGCCCCTATAACGGCTGTATCGCGTATTCAGGCCCGTTCCGCCCCCGGCGGGCAGTGACAATCCAACTTCGAGGTGACCGGGCATGACCCAAGAACATCCGTTTGCACAGTACGTCCGCATACTCGGCAAGGGCCGCAACGGTTCCCGCGGCCTGTCCGCCGAAGAGGCCTATGAGGCCTTCCGCCTGATCATGAGCGACCAGGTGGAACCCATCCAGCTCGGCGCCTTCCTGATGCTGATGCGCGTCAAGGAAGAGACCGCCGAAGAGGTCGCCGCCGCCGTGCGCGCCATTCGTGAGTCGCTGACCGTACCCGCCAACGCCCCCCGGGTCGACCTGGACTGGTCCAGCTATGCCGGCAAGAAGCGCCAGCTGCCCTGGTACCTGCTGTCCACCCTGCTGCTGGCCGAAAGCGGCGTGCGCATTTTCATGCACGGTGCCAGCGGCCATACCGCCGGCCGTATCTATACCAAGGAAGTGCTGCCGCAGCTGGGCGTCCCCGTAGCGCGCAGCTTCGACGAGGCCTGCCGCCATATCGAAAGCGGCAACTTCGCCTACCTGGACCTGGAGTATCTGAGCCCGAAGCTGCACCAGATCATCGAGATGCGGCCCCTGCTCGGCCTGCGCTCGCCGGTGCACACCATCGCCCGCATGCTCAACCCCTTCGACGCCCCGTGCGTGATGCAGAGCGTGTTCCACCCCGGCTACCGCGACATCCACCAGGAGGCCGGCCAGCTGCTGGAGCAGGGTCATATGGCCGTCATCAAGGGTGAAGGCGGCGAGATCGAACGCAACCCGGATATCGCCTGTCTGGTACGCCTGGTGCGCGAGGGCGAGATGTCCGAAGAGGAGTGGCCGCCGATGTTCGACAAGCGCCACATCCGCCAGGACGACCTGGAAGTGAGCCACCTGATGCAGGTGTGGGACGGCAGCCGCGAGGACGAGTACGGCGTCGGCGCCGTCGTCGGCACCGTGGCGGTCACCCTCTACACCATGGGGCGTGCCGGCAGCCGTGAAGAGGCCGAGGCCCAGGCGCTGGCGATGTGGCAGAACCGCAACAAAAACCGCTTCCGCGCCGCCGCCTGATCCCATGGCCCGCCTGCTCATCAGCGCCGCCCACAAGTCCTCCGGGAAGACCACCATCACCCTGGGACTGTGCGCGGCCCTGCGCCGGCGTGGCCTGGCCGTGCAGCCGTTCAAGAAGGGCCCGGATTACATCGACCCCATGTGGCTGAGCCGGGCCGCAGCCCGGCCCTGCCACAACCTGGACTTCCAGACCCAGAGCGAGGCGGAAATCCGCACCACCTTTACCCGTTACCCCGCCGATGTGCGCATCATCGAGGGCAACATGGGGCTGTTCGACAGCATCGACGTCGAGGGCCGCCACAGCAACGCCGCCCTCGCCGCCCTGTTGCAGACGCCGGTGATCCTGGTGGTCAACGTGCTGGGCATGACCCGCAGCGTGGTCCCCATCATCCTCGGCTACCAGCACTTCGACCCCACCATCCGCATTGCCGGAGTGATCCTCAACAGCGTGGCGGGCAAGCGTCACGAGGAGCGCCTGCGCGAGGTGTTCGCGCGCTACATCGACATTCCCCTTCTTGGCTGCATCCACCGCGACCCCGAACTGGCCATCTCCGAACGCCATCTCGGCCTGGTACCCAGCAACGAGGCGGTGGAGGTGGACACCAAGCTGGACTATATCGCCGCCGCCATCGAACGGCAGGTGGACCTGGAACAGTTGATGGGTATCGCCCGCAGCGCCCCGGCGCTCCCCGCCGCCTTGGGCGCCACGGCGCCGGTCCCTGCCCACCACAGCGGGGTGCGCATCGGGATCGCCCGCGATGCGGCCTTCGGCTTCTACTACCCCGGCGATCTGGAGCGCCTGCAGGAAGCCGGCGCCGAACTGGTGCCCTTCGACACCCTGCGCGACCCGCACCTGCCCGCCGTGGACGGGCTGTTCATCGGCGGCGGCTTCCCCGAAACCCATATGGCCGCCCTGGAGGCCAACGCCAGCCTGCGGCGGGAAATCCATGCCGCCATCGAGGCCGGCCTGCCTGCCTACGCCGAATGCGGCGGCCTGATGTACCTGTCCCGCTCCATCCGCTGGGGCGACAAGAGCTGCGCCATGGTCGGCGTCATTCCCGGCGACATCGTGATGTACGAAAAGCCCCAGGGCCGCGGCTACGTGCAATTGCGGGAAACCGGCCAGAACCCCTGGCCCGGCGAGGGGGCGGCGGCGGAGTTTTTTGCCCACGAATTTCACTACTCGATGTTGGAAAACCTCTCCCCCGGACTTACCTATGCCTATGACATGTTACGCGGCACCGGCGTCGACGGCCGCCACGACGGCATCGTGTACCGGAATCTGGTCGCCAATTATGTCCATCTGCGTGATGTGGAGGGATATCACTGGACACGCCGTTTCGTGGACTTTGTACGGCAGTGCAGTTACCGGCAACGTGAAGCCGGCACCGCATGAGCCGTGTTTTTGAACCTCAACTGAAAAGGTCAGCATTATGATTACAGTTACTCCGGAAGCCGCCAAACAGATCCAGATGGCCGCCGCACAGGGCGGAATGGAAGGACTGTCCCTGCGTCTGGCCGCCCGTCCCGGCGCCCACGGCGGCCTGGAATACGGCATGGGCTTCGACAACTCCCACGACGAAGACCTCTCCTTCAACTGCGAAGGCGTGAATGTCGTGTTCGAACCCCAGTACGGCCCGCTGCTGAACGGCACCACCATCGACTATGTCGAGCTGGAGCCCGGCCAGTTCCACTTCATCTTCATGAATCCCAACGATACCGGTGGCGGCGGCTGTGGCAGTGGCGGCGGTGGTGGTTGCGGCTCCGGCGGCTGCGGTTCGGGCGGCTGCTCCAGCTGATACGGCCTCCGGGACGAGCCCTCGACCGTAGCGGTGGGGCCGGATATATCCGGCCCCGCCGCCGGCAGGCCTTGTTCCCCCTCCGGAACGTCCCCTCAGGTTCATGGCCGCCGCCAGTTGGTGTAATATGGCGGGTCTATGACGCGATAAACCGGAGCCGGGACAGCGCCACACCTTATGCGTAAAGCTGAAGATATCCAGGATGCCGATCGCCTGCAGGGACTTGCAACCTGGATGCTGCCGCCCGCTCCCGACTGGCGGCGCAAGCTGGCCGCCTATCGCCGCCATCACCTGCTGCCCCCCATCCTCGGTCTGCTCCTCAGTTTTACCCTGCTCGCCCTGACCAGCTACCTGGCCTGGCAGCAGCAGGCCTATTCCACCTGGCTGTTCGCCCTGCAGCTCATCGCCGTGCTGGCCGCCCTCGGTTGCGGCGCCCTGCTGCTGCTCGGCATCCAGCGTCAGCTGGTCGACCCCTTTGCGCAGCTGCGCGACTGGGCTACACGGGTGCGCAACGGCAATGTCGCCGCACGCCTGCCCCAGGACAGCCGCGGCGAATTCGGCGAACTAGCCTACGATCTCAACCACCTGGGCAGCTCGCTGCAATCGTTGTCGCAGAACCTGGAGGCGGAGGTCCGCCGCCAGACCGAACACATCGCCCAGAAGACCCATTCCCTGCAGGTGCTGTACGACGTCGCCGCCAGCCTCAATGCCTCGCGCGACCTCAAGGACCTGCTCACCCGCTTTCTCTACACCATGCGCGACATCGTCAACGCCAAGGCCGGCACCGTGCGCCTGCTCATCGACGACGACCAGATGGAACTGGTGGCCAGCATCGGCCTGGACGACGAGGTGGTGGCCCACGAGCGCATCGTGCCGGTCAAGCGCTGCCTGTGCGGCAATGCGGTGGATGAAGGCGAGGTGCTGTTCCAGCAGGATCTGCTCCCCTGCCAGCAGTTCGTCGGCCGCCCGCTGCTGGTGCACAGCAACCTGGGCATGATTGCGGTGCCGCTGCAATACCGCGGCAAGAACCTGGGCGTGTACAACCTGTTCATCGACAAATCCGAATTCGAGGCGCGCGACGAGGTCAAGGCGCTGTTCACCAGTATCGGCCGCCACCTCGGCATGGCCATCGAAAAGGCCCGTCTCGACTCCGAATCCAAGCGCCTGTCCATCATGCAGGAACGCAATACCCTGGCGCATGAACTGCACGACTCCCTGGCGCAGACCCTGGCCTCGCTGCGCTTCCAGGTGAGCATGCTGCCCTCCACCCTGAGCGAGGAAGGCACCGCGGCGGCCAGCCGGGAAATCGAGCAGATCAAGAACGGCCTGGACGAGGCCTATACCGAACTGCGCGAGCTGCTGGCCCACTTCCGCGCCCCCATCGACGCACGCGGCCTGCTGCCCGCCATCGAGGACATGGTGAGCCAGTTCCGCAAGCAGACCGGGATCCACACCTTCCTGCAAAAGGAGTGGGATTCCACCCGCCTGCCGGCCAACCTGGAGATGCAGGTACTGCGCATCGTGCAGGAGTCGCTGGCCAACATCCGCAAGCACAGCCAGGCGCAGAACGTGCGCATCATGCTGCGCTGCAACGCCGAAGGCCATTACCGCGTGCTCATCGAGGACGATGGCGTCGGCATGCGCGAACCGGCCTTCTCCGGCCATCCCGGCGAGCACATCGGCCTGTCCATCATGCAGGAACGCGCCCGTTACCTGGGCGGAGAACTCCGTATCGAGAGCGAGGAAGGCGAAGGCACCCGCGTGGTGCTGACCTTCCGCTATCCCGACCCGAAACACAACAAAGAACAACAGCGGTTTGCCCTCATATAACGACCATGCGCGTATTGCTCGTAGACGATCACACCCTGTTCCGCAGCGGCCTCGAAACCCTGCTGGAGCGTCACAACATCGAAGTGGTCGCCGCCACCGGCGACGGCCGCGACGGCATGCGCCTGGCGCTGGAGATCCAGCCCGACATCGTCCTGCTCGACATGCGCATGCCGGACATGAACGGCCTGGAGGTGCTGCGCGCCCTGCGCAACGCCGGCATGAAATCGCCCATCGTGATGCTGACCACCAGCAATGAGGAGCGTGACCTGGTGGAATGCCTGCGCAACGGCGCCCAGGGCTATCTGCTGAAGGACATGGAGCCCGGCGAACTGGTCAATGCCCTGCGCGACATCCAGTCGGGCCGCACCGTGGTGGCGCCCGAACTGGCCGGCGTGCTGGCGCGTGTGGTGCAGGGCGAGAGCGTCGAACCGGAGCGGCAGGACACGCCCTTCTCCGACCTCACGCCGCGCGAGCTGGAAATCCTCTGTCTGCTGGCGGAAGGACAAAGCAACAAGGTCATCGCGCGCAACCTCGGTATTTCCGACGGCACCGTCAAACTGCACGTCAAGGCGGTACTGCGTAAACTCAACGTCCACTCCCGTGTCGAAGCCGCGGTCATGGCGGTGGAACAGAATCTCTGTCAGAAGGAACTAGGATGAGACTGCTCAGGCTGTTTGTGCTGATGCTGTGCGGCACGGCCGCGGCGCCGCTGTCCGCGGCGGATACCTGGTATGAAGTGGAATTGATCGTCGTCGCCCAGCGCAACCCCGACGCCGGCAGCGAAATCTGGCCGGCACACCAGCCCAGCCCCGCCGGCATCGAAACGGCCCTGCCTGTCCCCCTTGCGGGGCAGGCCGGCGCAGATCCCCGGCTCGCTCCGCTGCCGCCGGCGAACTACCGCCTGCTGGCCGAGGCGGAACGTATCGCGGCCGACGCCAACTATGAGCTGCTGCTGCATACCGGCTGGCGCCAGGCGGGTCTGGCCCGCGAACAATCGATTCCGCTGCGCCTGTATGCGGTCTCGGCGGATAGCGCGGCCGCGGCGGAGACTGTCATCGATCCCGCCGCACCTGCCGCCGCCGCCGATCCGGCGGCACCGGAAAGTCCCCGCCCGCGGCTGGACGGCACACTGCGCCTGATCCTCGCCCGCTACCTGCATCTGGAGGCGGATTTGCAGTACCGCGCTGCCAGCGATGTGGCGCCGCCGGCAGACACCGGCTTTTTCTCCCTGCCCGACGCTACGCCGGCAGAGCAGCCCGTCTACCGCATGAATGAATCGCGCCGCATGCGCAGCCGCGAGGTGCACTACCTGGACCATCCTATGTTCGGGGTAATCGCCCTGGTCACCCCCTACGAACAGCCGGCCGCGGCGCCCGCCCCCACCGCTCCGGCCGCCAGGCCTGCGGCGGTGCCGGCTCCGGCCGCAGCGCCGTCCGGCGGCGCCACGGGCACCATTAAGCGGAACTAAAGTTTCGAGTTTCGAGTCATAAAAAAACCGGCGCCCTTGCGGGCGCCGTTTTTTTTTTTCGAAACACCAAACCCGAAACTCGAAACTGGTCTTCACACCTGCGGCGCAACGAGCTCCAGCAGGGCGCGAACGCGATCCATGCCGTTGTTGAGGTTCTGCTCGATGTCTTCCATGGTGATGGCGCCTTCGCCGCGTCCCGCGGCCATGTTCGCCACCACGGCGCAGCAGGCATAGCAGATATCCAGTTCGCGGGCCAGCGCCGCTTCCGGCATGCCGGTCATGCCCACCAGATCACAACCGTCGCGCTCGAGCCGATCGATTTCCGCCGAGGTTTCCAGGCGGGGTCCCTGGGTGGTTGCGTATACCCCCTCCTCCACGGCATCCAGGCCGATGGCCTTCGCACCGTCGATCAGCATCTGGCGCAGCCCCGCACAATAGGGCTCGGTGAAGTCGATGTGGGTGACGTGGGTCAGTCCTTCCTCGAAATAGGTATTGATGCGGTTCCAGGTGTAGTCGATGACCTGGTGGGGAAAGACGATGCGCCCCGGCGTCATATCGGCACGAATACCGCCCACCGCGTTGACCGCGATGATGTGATCGGCCCCGGCCTCCTTCAGGGCCCAGGTGTTGGCCCGGTAGTTCACCTTGTGCGGCGGGATGGTATGGCCGTAGCCATGACGGGCCAGGAACAGCACCTCCTTGCCGCCCATGGCGCCATGGGTCAGCGGACCTGACGGTTCGCCGTAGGGGGTATGCACCACTTCGCGATTGATGATCTCGAGATTCTTCAGCGAAGTCAGGCCGGTGCCGCCGATGATTGCCAGTTTTGCCATATCGAATTTGAACCTTAAAAGCAGTTAACCACAGGGAACACGGGGGACACAGGGAGTGGCAGGATTATTGATTCAATAGCCCGTGTTCCCCGTGCCCCCGTGGTTACTATTCCTTCTTGACCGCCGTTACATCCCCTTGACGGCGAAGATGCCGGGGGCGTTGCGCAGGTAGTTCTTGTAATCCATGCCGTAGCCGAACACGTAGCGATCCTCGACGGTGAGACCGACGAAATCGGCCTTGAGCCCGTTCTTGCGCTCATGTTCCTTTTCCACCAGCACGGCGCTGTAAACCTCCCTGGCACCCTGCGTGCGCAGGTCTTCCAGTATGGCCTTGAGCGTCACACCCTCATCCAGTATGTCGTCCACCACCAGCACCACACGACCCTTTACCGCCAGCCGCGGCCGTACCAGCCAGTTGAGTGTTCCGCCGCAGGTTTCGCCGCAATAGCGGGTGGCGTGGACGTAGTCGATCTGCAGCGGGAACGGCAGATGGGTGAGCAACTGCCCCATGGGGATCACCGCACCGGTCATTACGCACAAGACCAGCGGATTGCTGTCCCCCAAACGGGCGGTGATTTCGCCGGCCATGCGCGCTATGGCGGCCTCAACCTGTTCCTGGGTATGCAGGCAATCCGCCTCGCGGTAGATCTGATCTACATGTTCCGGTGTGACTGGCATTGCTTCTCCTGACCGGTAAATTGGTGATATTGACGCCGCTTATGCCGTGCCCGCATCCGGCGCCTGCAGGCGCACCCCTTCGGGAACGTGCAGTGTCGATGTGGGAAATGCGATCTCGGCACCGTGCTGCCCGATGATCTCCACCACCTTGAGCAGCACGTCCTGCTTCACCTCATGATACCGCACCCAATTGGTTGTTTTGGTGAAGGTGTAGATGAAGAAATCCAGTGACGAGGGCGCAAAGCTGTTGAAGTTGACGATCAGGGTCTGCGTGGCATCGATGTCGGGATGTGCTTCCAGCATGGCACGCGTGTCGGTAGTAATTGCGGCCATCTTATCCGCGTCATCGTAGCGGATGCCGATGGTTTCGTAGATGCGCCGGTGGCTCATGCGCGAGGGGTTCTCCACCGCAATGCTGGAGAAGGTGGCGTTGGGCACATACAGCGGACGCTTGTCGAAGGTGCGGATCACGGTCAGGCGCCAGCCCACCTGCTCCACCGTGCCCTCGATATTGCGATCGGGCGAACGGATCCAGTCACCCACGGCAAAGGGCCGATCGAGGTAGATCATCAAGCCGCCGAAGAAATTGGCCAGCAGATCCTTGGCGGCGAAACCGACGGCGATGCCGCCGATACCGCCGAAGGCGAGTATGCCGGAAATGTTGAACCCCAGAGTCTGCAAGGCCATCAGCGCTGCCGTGATGCCGACCGATACTCGCAGCAGCTTGCCGATGGCATCCACGGTGGTGGTATCGACGCTGCGGCCTTCGGCGGCGGCAGTAACCAGGATGTCCTGCTCCATGTTGCGGATGAACCGGAACAGGAACCAGGCAAGCGCCACGATCACGCCGAGACTGCGCACCGGCTCGGCGGCCTCGAACACCAGCACGTCGGTGCGCTTGCCGAGGACGTCGGCGGCGAAGGTAATGCCCACCACCCAGATCAGCAGCGTCAGCGGCTGCCGCATCGACTCGATGAAGATATGGTCCCAGTGGCGGCGAGTCTGCATCAGCTTCGCGTGCAGATGTTTCAGCAGGCGCTTCTGGAAAAAATCCAGCAGCAGGGTGAGAAACACCACCACGAACACCTGGCTCACCACAAACCAGTTGCCGTCGCTGCCGCCCATGCGGCTCCACAGGGTCTCAAAATCCATAACCTCCCCCTGATTCAGAAATCGAATTCCATGGTCGGATCCTCGGCCAGCCGTTCCACCGCCGCCACCGCCTGGCGCCAGTGGGGATCATGATGCAGCGATTCCCAGGTCACGGCATGGCGGCCGTGCATGCGCGCCAGGCGCGTGTGCAGCACCGGGTCATGACGCGGCTTGAAGCCGTCGAGCACCGCTTCGGCACCCGCCCGGTTGTTGCACACCAGCACCATATCACAGCCCGCATCCACCGCCGCCGCGGCGCGCGCCGCATAATCGCCGGCGCAGGCCGCGCCCTCCATGCTGAGATCGTCGCTGAAAATGACACCCTGGAAACCGAGCCGGCGGCGCAGCACCTCGCCCAGCCAGAAACGGGAGAACCCGGCGGGCTGGGGGTCGACCCGCGAATAGATCACGTGGGCCGGCATGATGCCGGCGAGGCCGTAGCCTATCATGCGCTCGAAGGGTACCAGGTCTTCGGCATGGATATCCTCGTAGCGGCGCTCGTCCACCGGCAGGGCGAGATGCGAATCCGCCTCCACCGCACCGTGGCCGGGGAAATGCTTGCCGGTGGCGGCCATGCCGGCGTGGCGCATGCCCAGCATGTAGCTGTGCGCCAGTTCGGTCACCACATCCGCATTGGTGTGAAAGGAACGATCACCGATGACACGGCTGATGCCGCGATCCACGTCCAGCACCGGCGCGAAACTGAAGTCGACACCGACCGCGCGCAGCTCGCTGGCCATGACCCAGCCTGCCGCCTCGGCCAGTCGCCGGGCACGGCGCGGGTCCTGGCCGTGAATGTCGCCGAACACCCGGGCCGACGGCAACGCGGTAAAGCCGTTGCGAAAGCGCTGCACCCGCCCGCCCTCGTGGTCCACCGCCACCAGCAGACGGGGTTCGCGCAGCGCGTGCACCTCGCGCAGCAATGCGCCCAGCTGCTCCGGCGACTCGTAGTTGCGGCTGAACAGTATCAGGCCACCCACCAGCGGATGGCACAGCAATTCACGCTCCTCGGGCAGCAGCGTGGTGCCCTGCAGGTCCAGCATTACCGGGCCTAGCGACATGCGGCAAACTCCATGCAATGTAAGTCAGAGGGTGTGCCGGACGTCCGGCCCACACGGATGACGAATCAGGGGTTCACGCCCCCGCCGAATCCGCGATAAATACGCGGGTGCCGGCCGCCACTTGATCGAAAAGCGCAATGATATCGGCATTGCGCATGCGGATACAGCCGTGGGAGGCAGGCACCCCCAGCGGCACATCGTCCGGCGTGCCGTGGATATAGATATAGCGACGCATGGTGTCCACGCTGCCGAGACGGTTGCGGCCGCGTTCCAGTCCCGACAGCCACAGGATACGGGTCAGGATCCAGTCGCGCTCCGGCGCCGCCGCGCGCAGTTCCGGCGTGAGTATCTCGCCGGTGGGACGGCGGCCGACGAACACCGTATCCGGCGCGCAGCCGGCACCGATGCGGGCGCGGATCACATGCCAGCCGCGCGGCGTGCAACCGCTGCCGTTCTCCTCGCCGGGACCGTTGGCCGCCGTTGATACGGGCACATCCATCACCACGGTATCACCACGCAGCAGGCGCAGGCGCTGCCGGGCGATGTTCACTTCAATCCACGGTTCCGCGTTCATCCGCCGTCCAGTTCGCATAAGGGTGCCTGACCAGGCAGACATTGTAATAGCGCGGCTCGCCGGATACCTCGCGCCCGACCCAGGAAGGCAAGTCCAGCGCGGCGTCCTCGGCCTCCAGTTCCACCTCCGCCACCACCAATCCGGCGTTGTCGCCCTCGAATACATCCACCTCCCAAACCCGGCCGGCGTACGGAACGTGATAGCGCGTCTTCTCGATGAGCGGCTTTTCGCACAGTCCGTCGAGCAGCGCAGCGGCATCGGCCATGGGGATGGCATATTCGTATTCCTGGCGCGTAACACCCAGGGTGGCGCTCTTGATGTTGAGCCGTGCCACCTCGCCCTCGATGCGCACCCGCACCGAGGCCCGTTCCGAGCCAATCAGATAGCCCTGGCGATAGGCGGTGCCTGCATCGGCGTCGACCCGCCAGCCGCTGTCGACGACGAGGAATTTTCGCTCTATTTCTGTGACCATCAAGAAATTCCTTAGTTGCGGATGCGATAGTAGGGCATCCCTGCGTATTGTGTATGCCGCGCGCCCATCCGGCTATAGTGTCCGCCAGGCCAACACACCTTTCAGAGGACGCCATGAAAGCCATCCTGATGACCGCTCCCGGCGGACCGGACATGCTGCAATACACCGATGTACCCCGGCCCACGCTGGGCGGTGCGCACGACATGCTGGTGCGCCTCAAGGCTGCCGGCGTCAATCCGGTGGACACCAAGCTGCGCAGCAAGGGCACCGATTATCCGGAGCGCATGCCCGCCATCCTGGGCTGCGACGGCGCCGGCATCGTCGAGGCCGTCGGCCCCGCCGTCACACGTTTCCAGCCCGGCGATGCGGTGTATTTCTGCCATGGCGGCATCGGCGGTCATCCCGGCAATTACGCCGAATACGCCGTGGTGGACGAGGCCTGGGCCGCCGCAAAACCGGCCTCCCTCAGCTTCGCCGAGGCCGCCGCCGCCCCCCTCGTCCTGATTACCGCCTGGGAGGCCCTGCACGACCGGGCCCGCATGCGGGCGGGTCAGACCGTGCTGGTCCACGCCGGTGCCGGCGGGGTCGGCCACGTGGCCATCCAGCTGGCCTGCGCCGCGGGCTGCCAGGTGGCGACCACCGTTAGTGCTGGAATAAAAACACAATTTGTAAGAGAATTAGCGGCCGTCACGGCCATCGATTACCGCAGCGTGGACTTGGCCGAGGCCGTGTGCGCCTGGAGCGGGGTCGACGGCGTGGACATCGCCTTCGATACCGTGGGCGGTGCAGTGTTCGAGCAAACTTTTGCCGCCGTGCGCCCCTACGGCGATCTGGTCACCCTGTTGCAGCCGGACGCCGAAGTCAACTGGAAGGTGGCCCGCATGCGCAACCTGCGCATCAGCCTCGAACTGATGCTCTCGCCCATGTACTACGGCTGGGACGCCGCACAGGCCCATCAGGCAGACATCCTGCGCCAGTGCGCCGCCCTGTTCGATACCGGCGCGCTGCGCATCCATATAAGCCACATGCTGCCGCTGAGCCAGGCAGCCGAGGCACACCGCCTGATCGAGCAGGGCGGCACGCAGGGAAAAATCGTTTTGACCATGGATTGATTCGCTATGCCGACAGAGGAGTCGGCAGGGATAACCGGCCCAGCTATGAGCAATCGCATCAACAGCCAGATACATTACAACGTCTTCACCCTGCTGCAGCAACTTGACCGCGGCGTCATGAATCATTTCGCCTGGCTGCGCGATCTGCACCGCGCCATGATCTGCCAGGAGTTCGACGCCAGCTCACCCAACCTGCTGCACGATGCCCACTGCCGCTGCAAATTCGGACGCTGGTACGAGGCCAGCCAGCCCGAGGGGTTGCTCGACACCCCCCTGTTCCGCGACATCGGTGTGCTGCACAAGGAAATGCACGATGCCGCGCGTGAAATGCTGGAAGAACAGATCGCGCTGCAAAAGGTCCATCCCGGCGTCTACACCCGCTTCATGGACAGCGCCATCCATTTCAAGGTGGCGGTACGGCAGTTCCAGTCCGATCTCATCGAACGGGTCTGTGTGGTGGACCAGCTCACCGGCACCTGGAACCGGCACGTCATGCATTACAAGCTGGGCCAGGAACAGGAACGACTCAACCGCAACGGTGGGCATTGCTGTTTTTGCATGGTGGACATCGACCATTTCAAGGAAGTCAACGACACCTATGGCCATCAGAACGGCGATGCGGTATTGCGCAAGGTGGCGGAAATACTCTCTGCCTCGATGCGCAAATACGACACCATATTCCGTTACGGCGGCGAGGAATTCCTACTCTGCCTGCCGGCATCCGACGAACCGGAGGCGTCACAGCTGCTCGAGCGCCTGCGGCTGGACATTGAGCAAACTCCGATCCATGTCAACGGTTACGCCGAGCCCCTGCGAGTAACCGCCTCCTTCGGCGTCGCCTGCCTGAGCGTCGGACGCGATATCGAGGAAGTCATCACCGAGGCCGACCACGCCCTGATGTGGGCCAAATCCGACGGCCGCAACTGCGTGCGCATCTGGACCGACCGAGTATGACGCCGCAGCGCAGCAGCCGTAGCGATGTTGTCGCCTACATCACCCGTGACGGCTCCGAAATCCGCGAGCTGATGCACCCGGCCGTGCACGGCAACAAGAGCCAGAGCCTGGCCGAGGCCACAGTCCTGCCCGGCCAGACCACCGCCCTGCACCGCCACCTGCGCAGCGAAGAGCTGTACCACGTCACCTCGGGCCAGGGCGTCATGCGCCTCGGCGACGAGGAGTTCACCATCGCCGTCGGCGACACCGTCTGCATCCCGCCCGGCACGGCCCATGCCGTCAGCAACAACGGCGACGAACTGCTCCACATCCTCTGCTGCTGCGCCCCGCCCTATAGCCACGACGACACTGAACTGCTGTGACGTCTCATTGGCGATCTGCGCCTGTCCGGACCCGGACAGCCATCGCGGATACGGCAAATCTCGTTCGCGAAGAATTTCACTCCATAAGGCACTGCACTATACTGCGCGCCTGACTCCCAACCCGGAAATACCGTGCGCATCCTGCTCGCCCCCATGGAAGGCGTCATCGACGCCCCCATGCGCCGCCTGCTCACCGCCCTCGGCGGCTATGACGCCTGTGTCACTGAATTCCTGCGCCTGAGCGACGGCGAGCTGCCCGAACGCACCTACCACAGGCACTGCCCTGAACTGACCCAAGGCTGCCGCACCGCCGGCGGCACGCCGGTAATCCTGCAACTGCTCGGCAGCGAGCCGGAACTGCTGGCCGTCAGTGCGCAACGCGCAGTACACCTCGGCGCAGGCGCCATCGACATCAACTTCGGCTGTCCCTCCCGCTTCGTCAACCGCAAGGCCGGCGGCGCTGCACTGCTGAAAGAGCCCCAGCTCATGGCACGGATCGTCGGCAGCGTACGCCGCGCTGTGCCCAAGGAGATTCCCGTCTCCGCCAAGATGCGCCTCGGCTACGACAACCCGGGCAATGCCGTCGACATTGCCCTCGCCCTGCAGGAAGCCGGCGCCGATTTCATCACCGTCCACGCCCGCACCCGTGACGACGGCTACCGCGCCCCCGCCCGCTGGGAATGGCTGCGTCCCATCAACGACGCGCTGACGATTCCGGTGATTGCCAACGGCGACATCAACAGCGTCGACGACTGGCGCCGCTGCCATGAAATCAGCGGCTGCCGGCACGTCATGCTCGGCCGCGGCGCGCTGATGCAGCCCGACCTCGCCCTGCAACTGCGTGCGTGGCAGGAAGGCCGCGAGATCACAGCCATGCAGTGGAACGACATCCATCCCCTCATGGAACGACTGACTGAACACTACGTTCCCGGCACCCGGGGCCTCAGCGCCCGTCTCAAGCAATGGCTCGGCATGCTGCGTCACCGCCACGCCGGTGCCGACGCTGCCTTTGCCCACATCCGCACCCTGCACGACACTGACAGCATTCTGGCGGCGCTGCCGGAGTGACGGTTTCTACCGCCGGGCCCCGGCAACAGATTCCGTAGGACTACACGTACTTCACTGGCATGTGGCCGGTCACTCCAGCGTAACCGGCGAGACAAAGCCTTCCGGCTTGAGCGCCAAGACGCTGCACTCCACGCGCCCCAGAATTGTCTCCGCAGTATTGCCTATGGTAAGTCCCGGTATACCGCTGCGCGCCAGCGTCCCCATGACAATCAGATCGATTGCTCTTTCGCTCGCCAGCGCCGGAATGATCTGCTGGGCAATACCCCGGATAAAGTGCACGCGAGGTTTAAGGTACTCCACTGCATCGGTGCCGATATGACCGGATAGACCGGCCATCAATTCCTCGAACCAGTGCAAATGACGCTGGCGCAGCGCCTCCACATATGCGTCCGCCTGCGCGGGCGGCAGGTTTGCCGGACCCGTGCGCAAGATGCGCTCACCTGGCGCATCCCAAACGTGGACACAATGCAATTCTGCAAACTCCGCAGCGGCCAGGGAAGCGGCTATTTCCAATATCTGCCGACTCAATGCGTCCCCATGGGCCTTGTCCATACCGGGCGCTCCCATATCCACCGCGGCCAGAATACGGCGGAATTTTGTCGTTTGCCCCGGCTTGAGTAGCCATACCGGACAGGGGCACTTGCGCAGCAGATGCATGTCGCTACCGCCGAACAGGCGCGCCTTGAGGCCGCCTTCGACACGACTTGTCTTGATTACCAGGTCATGGCCGGCGCGCAGCACCTCCCTGATTACCTCCAGAAACAGCCGTCCGTTGCGAACCTCTACGCGCACCGTCTTCCGGCCGGCGGTAGCCGCCACCATTCGTTCCAGCGATTGGCATTTTTCCTCCATTAGTGCTGCGAGCAACGCCTGCGGCGTCCACCCACCCACCGCTTCGGCCCATTCCGGCACCGGGTCGACCACACCGATCACGGTCAACGCGGCCTGATTGCTCTCCGCCAACGCCAGGGCACGGCAAAATCCGGTGTCATCAGACGGCGTCCCTTCTGCCACGAACAAAATATTGCCGAATCTTTTCATATCCTTTCTCCAGCTATTCAATGGACCCTATCGTTGCACGGGCGCCTTCGCGCGAGCGGGACGCTGCAACAGCCGCTTCTCCATCTCCAAAATCACGAACAGCAAGATGCCGAGCCCGATGATTTCCAGACCGTGAATAAAGTCCACCGGACGCGTATCAAAGAAACGCTCCATGAAGGGGGCGTAGGTAAACAGGAGCTGCAAAGCGATTACAGTGGCTACCGCAACAAGGGCTATGCGGGAACTAACCAGGCGGCGCCAGGTAAATGACGGCGAGTACAAGTAGCGCACACTGAACAGATAAAACACCTCCATCGCCACCAGCGTGTTGACGGCATAGGTGCGCGCCTCCTCCAGGCTTGAACCGTGCGTGACAGCCCAGCCGAAAATGCCGAACACGCCGCCGGCCATCAGTACTGAAACGAGCCCGATGCGCCAAAGCAGGAAGCCGGACAGCATCGCCTCCGTCGCCGGCCGCGGCGGGCGGCGCATGGTGTCGGGCTCAGTGGCTTCGAAGGCCAGTGCCATCGCCAGCGCCACTGAACTGACCATGTTGACCCACAGTATCTGCACCGGTGTAATCGGCAGCGTCAGCCCGAACAGCACGGCGATCATTATGCTCATGGCCTCGCCGCCGTTGATGGGGAGCAGAAACACGATGGCCTTCTTCAGGTTGTCGTAAACGGTACGGCCCTGCTCCACGGCATGCACAATGGAGGCGAAATTGTCGTCGGCAATAACCATCTCCGACGCCTCCTTGGCCGCCTCGGTACCCTTGTGTCCCATGGCGATGCCGACATCGGCGCGCTTGAGCGCCGGCGCATCGTTGACGCCGTCGCCGGTCATGGCGACGATAGCCCCCTGCTGCTGCAGCAGGGTGACCAGGCGCAACTTATGTTCCGGGCTGACCCGGGCGTACACGTCCACCGAGCCGACGCGCTGCGCCAGCATGGCATCATCCATCTGATCCAGGTCGTGGCCGGTGATCGCCTCGCTACTGTTTGTAAGATGCAGCTGCGCAGCGATGGCCCGCGCGGTACCCGCGTGATCGCCGGTAATCATCTTCACCCGTATTCCCGCATTCTGGCAGTCGCGCACCGCGACGATGGCCTCATCGCGCGGCGGGTCGATCAAGCCAAAAAGTGCCAGCAGGACCAGACCGTCGGTCACGTCGTCGAACACCAATTCCTGTTGCCCGTCGCGCGCCGTCCTGGCCGCCACCGCCAATACCCGCTGTCCCTGGGCCGCCATGTCCTCCACCTGCTGCCGCCAGCGTTCCTTGTCCAGCGGTTGCTCGCCCGTCGCCCCCTGGATCTGCGTACACCGGGCCAACACCTGTTCCGGCGCGCCTTTAATGTAGATGAATCCCTTGCCGTCATGACCATGGTGCAGAGTGGCCATGAATTTGTGCTCGGACTCGAACGGGATCAGATCGGTGCGCGGGTAGCGCTGCTGCTCTTCCGCCACCTCCAACCCCGCCTTCACTGCCGCTACCGTCAACGCCCCCTCCATCGGGTCGCCGTGTACGTGCCAATCGTCGCCTCGCTGCTCCAGCGTGGCGTCGTTGCACAGCAGCGCCGCTCGCAGCGCCTGCAACAGTACCGGGGCCGCATCCGGCTCGATGGTCTGCCCATCGCGCAGGAAGTCGCCGCGCGGGGTGTAGCCGGTCCCCTCGACGGCGTAAGTGCCGTCGAGGGTGGCCAGGCTCCGCACGGTCATTTCGTTGCGCGTCAGGGTACCGGTCTTGTCGGAGCAGATCACGCTGAGGGAACCCAGCGTTTCCACCACCGGCAGGCGGCGGATGATGGCGTTACGCGCCGCCAGCCGTGTCACGCCTATGGCCAGCGTTACCGTCAGGATGGCCGGCAAGCCCTCCGGAATGGCCGCCACCGCCAGCCCCACGACCGTCATGAACATCTCACTGGCGGAAAAGTCGCGCAGGCTGACACCGAATGCGAACATCGCCGCCGCTATCACCAGCACCGCACCGGTGAGCCAGCGCGAAAAGACTGCCATCTGGCGCAGCAGCGGCGTCGTCAAGGTCTGAACCCGCGCCACCAGGCCGCTGATGCGGCCGATCTCCGTATCGGCGCCGGTGGCCACGACGACGCCGCTGGCATGACCATGACTGACCAGTGTGCCTGAATAGGCCATGCCGGACCGATCGCCCAGGGCCGCATCCTGCGTCACCGCATCCGTGTCCTTCGCCACCGCCACCGACTCGCCGGTTAGCACAGCTTCCTGAATTTGTAGCCCCTTCACCCGGAACAGGCGCAGATCCGCAGGAACCTTGTCGCCCGACTGCAGCAACACGACATCGCCCGGCACCAACTGCTCGGCCGGCACGGTCACATGGCGCCCATCGCGCAACACCATTGCCTGAGAGGAAAGCATGTTGCGAATCGCCCGCAAGGCATCCTCCGCCTTGCCCTCCTGCACGAAGCCGATCACCGCGTTGACCAGCACCACGCCGAGGATGACGATGGTATCGACCCAATGATCCATCAGCGCGGCAATAAGCGCCGCGGCCAGCAATACGTAAATAAGGAGGTTGTGGAATTGCGCCAGCAAGCGCAGCAGCGGCCCCCGCGGTTCCGCCTCGGGCAGGCTGTTGGGGCCGTAACGCTCCAGGCGCTGCGCCGCGTTGTTCCCGCCCAGTCCCTTGTCGTCAACGCCGAGCAGCACACAGGCCTCATTTGCGCTCAACGCGTGCCACGATGGCTGGGAATGCACGGTGGGTGTGTTCTGCCGGTCAGTCATCGCTTGTCTCCTTACCTGTGTGGCGCCGGCGTCCTCCGCGAGATACCAGCCATTACATGCGAACGCACACATGCCACTTAAGTTCCCTTAGTGTTGCACAGCGGCGGCCGATGGCCAGGACGGCGACGAAGGGCGGTGGCAGGGCGGGAGCGACCAGCCCGGCGGCATACCCCATCACCCGGTAGGTAATACCGCTCACGGTCAGCCGCGGCAGCGGCAACGACATCAGGGCCATCGGGGCTATAGCAGAGCCACGCATCCGCCATGCGCTCCCGCATGGCCGCATCGGGTTGCGGCCCCAAGGCCGCACGCATGTTCTCCCGCACATGCGCCACCTTGGTCGTGGCAGGAATGACACAGGTGACCGCCGGGTGGGACACGATGAACTTGAGCAGAAACTCCGGCCAGTTTGGGTCCGCGTTTCCTTTGATTACTTCGTTTGGCGGGACAAACGAAGGTGACTCGTCGCAGGGGGGGCGGATCCCCCCGCTCAAATCAACGAGCGAAGCGCACATATCTCTCCCCTCCCCGCGAAACAGGGGGAGCGTAAAAGAGAGCTACTTCATCCCTCTGACAAACAACGCAATCGACTCCACATGGGCCGTGTGCGGGAACATATCCATCACCCCGGCCTGCACCAGCCGGTAGCCGTACTCGTTGACCAGTATCCCCGCATCGCGCGCCAGGGTGGACGGGTTGCACGACACGTAGACGATACGGCCTACCTTCATCCGGGCGATATGCGCCAGCGTCTCCTGGGCACCGGAGCGCGGCGGATCGAGCAGCACCTTGTCGAAGCCCTGTTTCCACCATGGCGAGTGTTCCAGATCGCCGGCGAGATCGGCGGCGTGGAACTGCACGTTGGTCAGACCATTCTCCGCCGCGTTGGCGCGGGCGCGCTCCACCAGCTTGGCCTCGCCCTCCACTCCCACCACTTCGTGGCAGCGGCGCGCCAGCGGCAAGGTAAAGTTGCCCAGGCCGCAGAACAGGTCGAGCACGCGGTCTTCCGGCTGGAGGTCGAGCAGTTCGATGGCACGGTCGATCATCTGGCGATTGATGTCGGTATTGACCTGGGTGAAGTCGCCGGGTTTGAAGCCGAAGCTGACATCGTAATTGGCCAGCACGTAACGCAGCCGGATCTGTTCCGGCCACAGCGGAACCAGCGAGTCGGGGCCACCCGGTTGCCGATAGATATGGATGTCGTGTTCGATGGCGAAGGCCTTTACCTTCGCCTTGTCCCCGTCGCTCAGCTCTGCGAGATTGCGCAGCGCCAGGGCGGTCTGGGTGTCGTCCACCGCCACCTCGATTTGCGCAATCTTGTCGTATACCGACAGCGAGGCAATCATGGCGCCCAGCGCCTCGATGCGCTCGCCCACGCTGGGGTGCAGCACTTCGCAGCGGGTCAGCTCCGCCAGGTACGGGCTGCTGCGCTCGCGGAAGCCCACCAGCACCTTTTCCTTTTTAGGCACGTACTTCACGCCGAGGCGGGCCTTGCGCCGGTAGCCCCAGTGCGGCCCGAGCAGCGGCGGCATCACCTCCTTGGGCTGTACCTTGCCGAGATGCTTGAAGTCATCCAGCAGCACCTTCTGCTTGTAGGCAATCTGTGCGTCGGGGGCGAGATGCTGCATGGCGCAGCCGCCGCAGACATTGAAGTGCGGGCAGCGCGGCACGACGCGCTCGGGCGAGGCGGTGATGATGTTTACCGCCACACCTTCGTCAAAGTTGCGGTGTATGGCGCTGTAGGTGAACTCCACCTCCTCGCCCGGCAGCGCGCCGGCGACGAACACCGCCTTGCCGTCGACACGGCCGACGCCGCGGCCTTCGTGGTTGAGACTTTCGATGCTGACCCGCACCGGCGTGGTGGGCAGGGGCTTTCTTTTACGTCGGGACATAGAGGTTGTAATCCACTGAGTCCGCAAATACACGCCAATACACGCCAATACGTCCCCAATTAATCAGGGCATACATTTGCGTTAATTCGCGTTCATTCGCGGATTAATGTTATTGCTTGTGCCGGTACGCCGTCTGGTGGATGCGCTGCGCTTATCCACCCTACGAAACCACGCGGCTATTTCCAGTTTTCCAGAAATTCGCTGAAGTGCGGCTTGTTTTCTTTGGCGAGGTAGTCGCGCACGCGCTGGCACTCGGCGTCATATTCTCCCGCGGTGAGGCGGCCGCGCATCAGCTCGAAGCGCAGGTACACCAGGAAGGTGTTGAGCACGTCGGTTTCGCAGTAGTTGCGGATGCCCGCGATGTCGCCCGCCTGGTAGGCATCCCACACCTTGTCGCCGCTCATGCCCATCTTGCCGGGGAAGCCGAGCATGGTGGCGATCTCGTCCAGCGGCGCATTGGCGCGCGCCTGGTAGCCCGCCAGCACGTCCATCAGATCGGTGTGGCGGTTGTGATAGCGGCTCAGGTAGTTGTTCCAGCGGAAGCTCTGATCCTCATCGCCGGTCTCCCAGTAACGCGGCGCTTGAATCCCGTGCAGCAGGGCGCGGTAGTGCAGTACCGGCAGGTCGAAGCCGCCGCCGTTCCAGGACACCAGGGTCGGCGTGAATCGATCCAGGCCGTCGAAGAAGCGCTGCACGATTTCTTTCTCGTCGGCCTGTTCCTCGCCCAGCGACCACACCTTGATGTCATCGCGCGAGCGCAACACCACCGAGATGGCGACGATGCGTTGCAGGTGCAGGCGCAGAAAATCGTTGCCTGTTTCCTGCCGCCGCTTGTGGAACATCACGTTGGCGACGTCGTGGTCGTCCAGCCCGTCCAGACCGTGCAGGCGCCGGCCGCTGGCCACATCGGGCACCGTCTCGATATCGAATACCAGTACGTTCATAACACCCCCAAAGTCAAAAGCCTTCAACGCAAAGACGCGAAGGACGCAAAGTTCGCAAAGACCTCAATCCGCTTTCATACACTTTGCGTTCTTGGCGCTCTTTGCGTCTTTGCGTTTAATGCATCTTTTAAGCGGGGAAGACACCGGTGGAGAGATAGCGATCGCCGCGGTCGCAGATGATGCCGACAATGACGGCGTTCTCCACTTCCTGCGACAGCTGCAACATGGCGGCCACGGCGCCGCCGGAGGACACGCCGGCGAAGATGCCTTCGCGTGCAGCGAGGGCGCGGGTGGTCTCCTCAGCGGCCTGTTGGCCGATGTCGATGGTGCGATCGACGCGCGAGGCTTCGAAGATGGTGGGCAGGTATTCCGGCGTCCAGCGGCGGATGCCGGGGATGCTGGCGCCCTCCGCCGGCTGCACGCCGACGATCTGGATGGCGGGGTTCTGCTCCTTGAGAAAGCGCGAGGTGCCCATGATGGTGCCGGTGGTGCCCATGGCGCTGACGAAGTGGGTCACCTGGCCATGGGTGTCGCGCCAGATCTCGGGGCCGGTGCCCTCATAGTGGGCCTGGGGATTGTCCGGATTGCCGAACTGGTTCAGCACGATGCCCTTGCCTTCCCGCGCCATCTGGTCGGCCAGGTCACGCGCCCCCTCCATGCTGGCCTCCTTGGACACCAGCACCAGCTCGGCACCGAAGGCCGCCATGGCCGAGCGGCGTTCCACGCTCATGTTGTCCGGCATGATCAGGACCATGCGATAACCCTTGATGGCGGCAGCCATGGCCAGGGCGATGCCGGTATTGCCGCTGGTGGCCTCGATGATGGTGTCGCCGGGCTTGATCTGGCCGCGGGCCTCGGCGCGCTGGATCATGGACAGCGCCGGGCGATCCTTGACCGAACCGGCAGGATTGTTGCCCTCCAGCTTGACCAGCAGGGTATTGGACGTGTTGCCGGGCAGGCGTTGCAGGCGCACCAGGGGCGTGTTGCCGACAAAGGATTCCAGTGTGGGGTAGGACATATCGTTGATCAAAGCCGGATAATTAGAGTGGTTTATGGCGAATTATAAATCAAAGCTTGCCAGCGCCGCTGATTTCATTACACTTTAAGCCACAGGCCACTCAGGGAGAGGAGGAGCAGGCATGAACGCAGTGATGAAGGTTATCGACAAGGATTTGGCCTTGCAACGCGCCGGCGGCAACGCCCAGCTGGCGGCAGAATTGTTCACCATGCTGTTGCAGGAACTCCCGCAACAGCGCGCGGGCATCGAGGCCGCCCTGGCCGCCGGTGACTACCCCGCCCTGCAACATCTCGTCCACAAGCTCAACGGCTCGGCCACCTATTGCGGCGTTCCCGCGCTCAAGGCCGCCGCCGACAGCCTGGAATCCGCCCTCAAGCGGGGCGAAACAGGCTACGCCGGCACCGGCGTCGCCATTATCGTGGAAGAGATCGAGCGGGTACTCCGGCAGGCGGCCTGAACCCGAGGCCAAGGCAGGAAGGCAGAAGGCAAGCCCTTCTGCCTCCCGGCGCCCTCAAGCAATATCGATTTCCTTGGCCAGATACACGTCCTGTATGGCGTTGAGCAGCGCCACCCCGTCCTTGATGGGCTTCTGGAAGGCCTTGCGGCCCGAAATCAGCCCCATGCCCCCGGCCCGCTTGTTGATCACCGCGGTACGTACCGCCTGGTGCAGATCGTCCTTGCCCGAAGCGCCGCCTGAGTTGATCATCCCCGCCCGCCCCATATAGCAGTTGGCCACCTGATAGCGCACCAAATCGATGGGGTGTTCCGAGGTCAATGTGTCATAAACCTTGGGGTGGGTCTTGCCGAACTTGAGGGCGTTGTAGCCGCCGTTGTTGGTCGCCAGCTTCTGTTTGACGATGTCGGCGTTGATGGTCACCGCCAGGTGGTTGCCCTGGCCGGTAAGATCGGCGCTTTCGTGGTAGTCGGTGTCGCCCACCTTGAAGGCACTGTTGCGCAGATAGGCCCACAGCACGGTGACCATGCCCAGTTCGTGGGCCAGGGCGAAGGCCTCGCTCACCTCCATGACCTGGCGGCGTGATTCCGGCGATCCGAAATAGATCGTCGCGCCCACCGCCACCGCACCCAGTTCGAAGGCCTGCTGCACCGAGGCGAACAGGGTCTGATCGTGCATGGCGGGATAGGTCAGCATTTCGTTGTGGTTGATCTTCACCAGGAAGGGGATCTTGTGGGCGTAGCGGCGCGCTACCGAACCGAGCACGCCCAGAGTCGAGGCCACGGCATTGCAGCCGCCCTCGATGGCCAGGCGCGGGATGTTGTCCGGATCGAAGAACATGGGATTGGGGGCGAACGAAGCGCCGGCGGAATGTTCCACGCCCTGATCCACCGGCAGGATGGAGAGATAGCCGGTGCCCGCGAGCCGCCCGGTGTTGAACAGCAGCTGCATGTTGCGCAATACCGCGGGCGGGCGGTCCTTGATGGCCACCACCCGGTCCACGTAATCCGGCCCGGGCACCTGCAACATATCCTTGGGAATACCGCTGCATTTGTGCCCCAGCAGATATTCGGCCTCGTTGCCCAGCTGCGCGATTACATCACTCATTTGCCGCCCTCCTTGCCTTGGTCTGGAATGTCCCTCAAGCATAGGCTGTGCGCGCCGGATTGCCCGCGGGTTGACCTCGATCACATCTTCGATACACTGTGAGCGACTTCGGCCCGACAGAATCACGCATGCCCGGCAAACTGACATCACTCATCGCCCTGTTCCTGTTCATTTCCCTGCCGGCCCATGGCGGTCAGGCCACGGGTACCGAACCCTCCGCCGCAAAAACCTGGCGTCTTGCCACCATCTCCGCCATTCGTGAGGCCCCCGAGGGACGCATCACCGGCATCTGGAACCCCGATACCCTGTTCACCGCACGGCAGGTGGACGACGACTGGCTGCGCATCAGCGGCTACTTTCCCGGCGACACCTGGCAACCGTTGCCGCAGCCGCTGTGGGTCCCGCGCCACTACGCCAGCCTGGTGGTCACCCCGCCTGTGGAACCTGCACGCACCGGGCCGGAACGCTACATCATCGTCAACAAGCACAATTTTCTGTTGCAGGTCTTTGAGCGCCGCCCGGACGGCGACCAGGTCGTCTATCAGACCACCATCGCCCTAGGCATGGACGACTGCAAACCCAAGGAACTGGGCGGCCGCTGCTACTACACCGAACCGGGCGAATACGAGGTGCGCTGGAAGGTGCACGATCCGCAGGGCATCGAATGGTGCATTCCCAAATACATGGAGGACGAATACGCCGAGGACATCGCCAACGGCCAGCGCTGCTTCCGCGGCGCCATCGGCACCCACGCCCTCAACATCGGCAAGAGCTACGCCATCCACGGCACCAGCCGTCCCGACCTGCTGGGCCAAAGGGTGTCGCGCGGCTGCGTGCGCGCCGCCAACAAGGACATGCGAACCATCTATAAATTGATGGATGTCGGCGACAAGGTCACCATCATCGAATAGGTGCCGCAGCTCCTTGCCTGCCCAGCCTCCGGCCGGGCATGATAGGACACCTCACGGCGACGGAATCCCCTACCGCATGGAGCAGAATATAAAGAAAGTGAACGTAGGCCAGCTGCGCCCCGGCATGTACGTCCACGACCTCAATTGCGGCTGGATGGATCATCCGTTCCTGTCAAATCGATTCAAAATCAATGATCTGGACACCATAAAGCGCATCACTGAGATGGGCGTCAAGGAGCTGTACATCGACACCGGCAAGGGTGCGGATGTGGGTTCCGCCCAAACGCGGGAGGAGGTCATCGCCGACCTGCAACAACGCCTGCAACGGGTCGGCGCGCAGCCCTCCGCCGACGGCGCTCCCAAGGTCAGCGCGCGGGAAGAACGGGTATATGCGGAGCGGGTCGAACGCGAGGCCTCGCGCCTGGTGACCAACATCATGCAGGACGTGCGCCTGGGCAAGCAGATCGAGGCGGAGCGGGTCAACCACGTGGTCGACGGCATGGTGTCGTCCATCTTCCGCAATCCCCATGCCCTGATGAGCCTGGGCCGCATCCGCGAAATGGACAAGTACACCTTCGAACACTCGGTCAGCGTCGGTGTGCTGATGATCTCCTTCGCCAGGGAACTGGGGCTGGAACGCAACGTCATCCAGGAGATCGGCGTCGGTGCGCTGCTGCACGACATCGGCAAGATCAAGACGCCGGACAAGATACTCAACAAGCCCGGCAAGCTCACCGACGACGAGTTCGCCATCATGCGCCAGCACGTGGTGTACAGCCGCGAGGTGCTGGAACAGACCAAGGGCATCAGCCCCACGGCGCTGGCCGTGGCCGCCCAGCACCACGAACGCTATGACGGCAGCGGCTATCCGCTCAAACTGAAGGGCGACGAAATCAGCTGCTATGGCCAGATGGCGGCCATCGTCGACGTGTATGACGCCATCTCCGCTGACCGCTGCTACCGCAAGGGCGAGGAGCCGACCATCGTACTGCGCAAGCTGCTGGAGTGGAGCAAGTTCCACTTCAACGAGGCGCTGGTGCACCAGTTCATCCGCTGCGTGGGCATCTATCCGGTGGGCACCCTGGTACGGCTGGAGAGCGGGCGGCTGGCCATCGTGCTGGAGGAAGGCGAGAAAGGCCCGCTGTTTCCCCAGGTGCGCGTGGTCTACGACGCCAACAAGCGGCAGTTCATTTCGCCGCGCGACATCGACCTGTCCAATCCCACCGCACGCAGCGGCGACGATCGCATCGTCAACTGCGAGTCGGCGGAGAAGTACGGCATCAAGATACCGGTGTTCATGGATTCGCAATGAACCGGCATCACCCGTAGGAGCGAATCGTATTCGCGATACAGCGCCAGACGAAGCCGGTCGCGAATACGATTCGCTCCTACATCCGGGATTGAATATGCGTGCCCCCCTTAGCCCGCCGCCAGCGCCTTGATCACATACACATCGAAACGGTGATTCTTGGTGGCGATGCTCATGGTCGCGGTCCGCGCCGCCATGGGCTCGGCATAGTCCGGCCGCTTGACCACCACGCGCAGGCGCGCGCAGGCCAGCGCCGCCGGCAGCAGGACATCGGCGTCCGGGTCCTCCCCCACCACTTCGCGGAACAGGCGCATCTCCTTCTTTACCAGCGCCGACTTGCGCCGGTGCGGATACATCGGATCGAGATACACCACATCGGGCCGCTCCGCTTCTTCCAACTGCGCCATGAGCTGTGCCGCATTGCCGCACAACAGCTGCATGCGCGCCGCGATCGGCGCGACCTCGGCGTCCTGCTGTGCCCGCGCCAGCCCATCCTCCAGCAGGGCCGCCACCACCGGCGAACGCTCGATGAGGGTTACCGGACAGCCCAGGCTGGCCAGCACGAAGGCATCACGGCCGAGACCGGCGGTGGCATCCAACACGCTCGGTGTGGCGCCCTTCTTCAGTCCGACCGCCTTTGCAATCTCCTGACCGCGGCCACCGCCGAAACGGCGCCGGTGGCCCACGGCGCCGCCGACGAAATCCACGTACACCGGACCTTCACTGTGCAGGGCGCGCAGTTCCAGACGCTCGGCGGTCAACACCAGGCGAGGTGTCTCGCCCGGTTCATCAGCAGCCAGGACAAAACCCCAGCGCGCGGCCAGTGCGGCAGCGCGCGGCTGCAACGCGGCATCGGTGCAGTAAAGAGGCAGCATCGGGCCGACGACTAGAGGATGTCCGCCGGTACGGACCCCGGCGGGCGGTTGGGGTCCGGCGGCTCGTCGCCCATGACGCCGTGCTCCGCGCCTTCGCTGACGAAGACCCGGTCCATGATGTCGATGAAGCGCTTGGCCTGGGGCGACAGAAAGCGCCCCTTGCGCAGCACGATGCCGTAGGTGCGGCGGGGAAAATACTGGCTCAACGGGATCTGCGCCAGGCGCTCCTCGCCGGTGAGGCAAACGTCGGTGACGATGGATATGCCCAGCCCCAGCTCGACGTACTTCTTGATCACTTCCCAGCCGCCCGCCTCCAGCGCCACGTTGTAGTTAAGGTTGTGCTGCTGGAACACCAGGTCGACGATGCGCCAGGTTGAGAGGTGGCGCGGCGGCAGGATCAGGCCATAGGGGCTGATGTCGGCCAGGCGCAGGTTCTGCTTCTTGGCCAGCGGATGGTCCAGGGAGGTGATCAGGGTGGGGTCATAGGTCACCACCGGGCGGTAACTGATGTCGTCCGGCACCTCCAGCATGGAGCCGACGGCAAAATCCACCTCGTCGGCGCGCAGCATGGCCAGGCCGTCGCGGCCGGTGACGTTGTGCAGCTTGAGCCGGATGTGCGGATAGGCCTCGGCGAACAGCTTCATGGGCTCGGGCAGGATATAGAGGATGGTCGACTCCCCCGCGGCGATGTTCAGTTCGCCCGATTCCAGCACGCCGAACTGGGCGGCGAAGGTCTCATGCAGCTTGTCGATGCCCTCCACCAGCGGTTCCGCCAGCTTGTACAGCGTCTCCCCCTCCGGCGTCATCTTGATATGTGGCCCGCGCCGTTCGAACAGGGTGATGCCGAACTCCCGCTCCAGGGCCTGGATCTGCAGGGACACCGACGGCTGGCTCAGGAACAGCGATTCCGCCGCCAGGGTGATGCTGCCGGTACGCGCCGTATGGCAGAAGGCGCGCAGCTGCTTGAGGCGGTTCTGCTTGTAATAAAGATTGGGCAGGGACGTCATGGCCGGACCTCATTATTAACCAGCTCAATATTGAGCATTGAAATAATTACCGCGTCAAATACATGAAACAAATTTAGACTTGGTTCTCATACAGGGAATGTGGTTATTTGTTGACTGTTTTTGTACGGATTTAGAGTCAGTATTAATTTGCTTAGAGGCTTGGTGCATTGAGCCCTATTTTACACATTGCAGCGGCAGGTGGCTTCATGGCGGCACTGGGGGTGGCTCTGGCCGCCCTGCTCGCCGTGGCCAGCCGTCGTCTCTATGTGTACGAAGACCCGCGCATCGATGAAGTGGAGGACATGCTGCCCCACTCCAACTGCGGTGCCTGCGGCACCCCGGGCTGCCGCCAGTTCGCCGAGATGCTGATCAAGGGCGAGGTGGAGCCGGGCCAGTGCACGGTGAACTCCGCCGAGGCCAACCAGGAGGTCGCCGACTACCTGGGCGTGGACGTGGGCGATATCGAAAAGCAGGTGGCGCGCCTGGCCTGCGCCGGCGGTGTCCACGTGGCCCGCACCCGCGCCCGCTACGCCGGCATGAAATCCTGCCGCGCCGCCAGCCTGGTGTCCGGCGGCGGCAAGGGCTGCACCTGGGGCTGCCTGGGCCTGGCCGACTGCGAGGTGGTGTGCGACTTCGACGCCATCACCATGAATGCCCACAGCCTGCCGGTGGTGGATGCGGACAAGTGCACCGCCTGCGGCGACTGCGTCGAGGTTTGCCCCAAGGGCCTGTTCTCCCTCCAGCCAGTGAGCCGCCGCCTGTGGGTGGCCTGCAAGAACCGCCAGCCCGGCGACGAAGCTGAGCTGGAGTGCGAAGTGGCCTGTACCGCCTGCGCGCGCTGTTCCGCCGACGCGCCGGAGGGCCTGATCAGCATGCAGAACGAGCTGGCCGTGATTGATTACAGCAAGAATGCCCTGGCCTCGCGCATCGCCATCGAGCGTTGCCCGACCGGGGCCATCGTCTGGCTGGACGACAAGAGCGGGCCGCAGCGCGGCCGCGATGCCAAGAAAGTGGTGCGCCAGGAAGCGCTGCCCATAGGGTAAAGGAAAAAATGCAAGGCCATCCGCGAATGAACGCGAAACACGCAAATGAATCTTTGCGAAGGGTTATTCGCGTTGATTTGCGTTCATTTGCGGACTGATTACAGATTCAGTGAGGGTGACTGAGATGTTCGGAAAGAAAGAGACCAAGACCTTCAAGTATCCGGGTGTACGCATGGCCATGGACGGCAACACTGCCGTCATCATGTGCGAACGCGAATCCTCGGATGCGGCCGGCGCCTATCCGATCACCCCGTCCACCCAGATGGGCGAATACTGGGCGGAAGAAGTGGCCAACGGCCACATCAACGTCTCCGACCGCACCCTGATCTTCGTCGAACCCGAGTCCGAGCACGCCGCTGCGGCGGTGACCGCCGGCATGTCCATGACCGGCCTGCGCGCCACCAACTTCTCCTCGGCGCAGGGCGTGGCCTTCATGCACGAGTCCCTCTATGCCGCCGCCGGCAAGCGCCTGCCCTATGTGCTGAACGTCGGCTGCCGCGCCATCACCAAGGCCTCGCTCAACGTCCATTGCGGCCACGATGACTATCACTGCATCGACGACACCGGTTTCTTCCAGGTCTTCGCCAAGAATGCCCAGGGCGCGGCGGACCTCAACCTCATCGGCCGCAAGATCGCCGAGTTGGGCCTGACCCCGGCGGTTGTGGCACAGGACGGCTTCCTGACCACCCACCTCATCGAGCCGCTCAACGTGCCCGAGCGCGAGCTGATCGAGGAGTTCCTCGGCCGTCCCGACGACATGATCGAATGCCCCACCCCGGCGCAGAAGATGCTGTACGGCGACAAGCGCCGCCGCGTGCCGATGATTTGGGACGTGGACGCGCCGATGGTGTCCGGTACGGTGCAGAACCAGGACGCCTATATGCAGACGGTAGCGGCGCAGCGCCCCTACTTCTACGCCCATATTCCGCAGATCGCCGACCAGGTGATGGACGAGTATTACGAACTCACCGGCCGCCGCTACAACCGCATCGGCTGCTACAACACCGAGGATGCCGATTACGTCATCGTCGGCATGGGCTCGATGATCGTGCAGGCGGAGACCGTCGCCGATTACCTGCGCGAAAGCCGCAAGCTCAAAGTCGGCGTCATCGACGCGACCATGTTCCGTCCCTTCCCCGGCGACTTGATGGGCAAGGCCCTCAAGGGCAAGAAGGGTGTTGTGGTTCTGGAACGCACCGACCAGCCGCTGGCCGAAGATCTGCCGCTGATGCGTGAAGTGCGCGCATCCCTCAACAAGTGCATGGAGAACGGCATGGCGGCCAAGGGCGAAGAGCTGCCCTACCCCGGCTACGACACTTACCAGCAGGGCGATGCCCCGCGCCTGTATTCCGGCGCCTACGGCCTGGGCTCCCGCGATCTGCAGCCGGAAGGCCTGATCGGCGCCGTCGAGAACATGCTGCCTGGTGGCAAGAAGCAGAAATTTTTCTATCTGGGTATCGACTTCGTACGTGACGAGGCCGCCACGCCCAAGCAGGAAATCCAGATGCAGAAGGTGCTGGAGTCCTATCCGCAGGTGAAGGACCTGGCCGTGCACGGTTCGGAAAACCCCAACCTGATGCCGGAAGGCTCGATCACCGCGCGCATGCATTCCGTGGGCGGCTGGGGCGCCATCACCACCGGCAAGAACCTGGCGATGACCCTGTACGAACTGCTGGGTTACGAGATCAAGTCCAATCCCAAGTACGGTTCCGAGAAGAAGGGCCAGCCCACCACCTATTACCTGGCGGCCGCCCCCACCCCGATCCGCATCAACTGCGAATTCAACTTCGTCGACGTGGTGCTGTCGCCGGATCCCAATGTGTTCAGCCACTCCAATCCGCTGTTCGGCCTGAAGAAGGGCGGCGTGCTGATCATCCAGTCCTCCTTCGAGGATCCGGATCAGCTGTGGGCGACCATTCCGCGCCACTCCCAGCAGTACATCGTCGACAACGACATCCGCGTGTTCTACCTCGACGGCTTCAAGATCGCCCGCGAGGAGGCCTCCAATCCCGAACTGCAGCTGCGCATGCAGGGCAACGCCTTCCAGGGTGCCTTCTTCGCCGGCTCGCCGCTGATGGAAATGGCCGGCCTGGACGAGGCCAAGCTGTTCAAGGCCATCGAAGACCAGCTGATGGCCAAGTTCGGCGCCAAGGGCAAGCGCGTGGTGGAAGACAACGTGCGCGTGGTACGCCGCGGCTTCACGGAAGTGCACGAGATCATCAACAAGAAGGTCGGCGTGACCATGCAGGAGCTGCGCACCAGCGAATCGGCCCTGCCGATCATGCTCAAGCACATCCCGGAAGGTAAGGGCGAACTGCACGACATTCACCGCTTCTGGGAGCAGACCGGCTACTTCTATGCCACCGGCCGCGGTTCCGACAACCTGGCCGATCCCTACATGGGCCTGTCCCTGATGCCCGCCGCCAGCGGCGTGTTCCGCGACATGACCAACATCCGCTTCGAGTATCCGAAGTGGGTGGCCGAGAACTGCACCGCCTGCGGCAACTGCTACACCGTGTGCCCGGACTCCTCCATTCCCGGCCTGGTCAACTCCGTCAGCGAGGTGTTCGCCACCGCCATCCACCGCATCGAGCGCAAGGGCGTGCTGACCATGCACCTGCGCCGCGAGACGCGCAACGTGGAGAAGAAGCTGCGCGAGCTGCTCAATGCCGCCGGCGAGACCGCCAAGGTACGCAATCTGCTGGATCAGGCCATGCTCGAAGTGCTGGCCGAATCCGAACTGGAAGGCGATGCCCGCGCCAAGCTGGAGCAGGAATTCGGCCAGCTGATGGATGCCATGGGCAGCTTCGAATTCGCGGTGACCAAGCCTTACTGGATCAACCACGAAAAGAAGAGCAAGGGCAGCGGCGGCCTGTTCTCCATCACCATCAACCCGGCCACCTGCAAGGGCTGCATGGAATGCGTCGACGTGTGCGACGACAACGCCCTGGTCAGCACCAAGCAGACCGACGAGGCGGTGAAGCGCATGCACGGCGACTGGTCCTTCTGGCTCGACCTGCCGACCACCAATCCCGATTACATCCGTATCGACGATCTGAACGAAAAGATCGGCGCCCTGGATACCCTGCTGCTGGACAAGCGCAACTACGGCGCCATGGTGTGCGGTGACGGCTCCTGCCTGGGCTGCGGCGAGAAGACCGCCATTCACCTGTTCACCAGCACCGTCACCGCGCTGATGCAGCCGCGCGTGAAGAAGCAGGTCGCGAAACTGAACGAACTGATCCAGAACCTGGAACAGCACATCCGCCTGAAGCTGGCCTCCGGCGTCGACCTGTCCGACAGCAGCGCCATCAACCAGGTGGTGGACGGCGTCAACGGCACCGACCTGACCCTGTCCAATCTTTCCGCCACCCTCGACGCCGGTCATGAGAAGACCGTCATCGACAAGCAGTGGCTGAAGTGGGCCACCAATCTGCTCGACCGCCTGCGCGACATGAAGTGGCGCTACGAGGAAGGCCCGACCGGCCGCGGCCGCGCCGAGATGGGCATCGTCAACTCCACCGGCTGCACCTCGGTGTGGGGTTCGACCTTCCCGTTCAACCCGTATCCGTTCCCCTGGACGTCGAACCTGTTCCAGGACAGCCCGTCCATGGCCATGGGCCTGTTCGAGGGCCACATGGTGAAGATGGCCGACGGCTTCAAGGCCATCCGCATGGCCGAGCTGGAACTGGCCGGAAAGTACAACGCCGAAACGCACCAGTCCTATTTCCGCCAGTTCAGCTGGAAGGACTTCACCGATGAAGAATGGCTGCTGTGCCCACCTGTCGTCGCCGTCGGCGGTGACGGCGCCATGTACGACATCGGCTTCCAGAATCTGTCGCGCGCCCTGGCCTCCAGCATGCCCGTCAAGGTGATGGTGGTGGATACCCAGGTGTACTCCAACACCGGCGGTCAGGCCTGTACCTCCGGCTTCGTCAGCCAGGTGGCCGACATGTCGCCCTACGGCAAGAACTGGAAGGGCAAGACCGAGATCCGCAAGGAAGTCGGCCTGATCGGCGTGGCCCACCGCGGCGCCTACATCATGCAGGGCTCCACCAGCAACGTGACCCACCTGCTGGAAGGTTATATCGACGGCCTCAACAGCCGCCGTCCGGCCATGTTCAACATTTACACCACCTGCCAGCCGGAACACGGCGTCGGTGACGACGCCTCCGATCGCCAGGGCAAGCTGGCGGTGGAATCGCGCGCCTATCCGCTGTTCCGTTACGACCCGGACAAGGGCACCACCTTCCCCGAGTGCTTCGACATGGAAGGCAACCCGGCGCTGAACGACGACTGGCCGATGTACACCCTCGACTACGTGGACGAGAACGGCCGCAAGGATAAGCTCGAAGTGCCGATGACCTTCGCCGACTTCGCCGTCAGCGAAGGCCGCTTCCGCAAGCACTTCAAGAAGGCGCCGCGCGAAACCTGGAATGACACCATGGTGCCGTTCCACGAGTTCCTCACCATGGACGAGGACGAGCGCGAAGGCCGCTTCCCCTTCATCTGGGCGGTGGATGCCAAGAACCGCCTCAACCGCGTGCTGTGCTCGCAGGAAATCGTCAACGCCGCCGAGGAGCGCCGCGACTTCTGGCGCCAGCTGAAGTCCGTCGCCGGTCTCGATCGCCAGGTGGACGTCAACGCCATCGTGCAGCAGACCAAGGCCGAGATGGCGCAGAAGCTGTCCTCCACCCTGCTCTCGCTGGCCGCATCGGGCGACATGTCCGCCCTGGCCGGCGGCGCGGTGGCCGCGAACGGCAACGGCAACGGCGCGTCCCAGACGGCGGCCCCGGCAGATTACGAGCCGGTGTGGATCGAAACGCCGGAGTGCACCGCCTGCGACGAGTGCACCAATCTGAATCCGAACATCTTCGCCTACAACGATGACAAGAAGGCCATCGTCATCAACCCGAAGGCGGGGCCGTTCAAGGATATCGTCAAGGCGGCGGAAAAGTGCACGGCGGGCTGTATCCATCCGGGCACGCCGTTCAACCCGGCCGAAGCCGGCGTGGACAAGCTGATCCAGCGCGCCGCGAAGTTTCAATAGGAGCGGGCCGGCCGCGCCAAAGGAGTTCAGGTTTCAACGGGTGTGCGAAACGCATCCGGCGGACATTCCGCAAACAACAGTTTCTTTCGGTGCTCCCTCCGAGAAGTTGTCCCTCCCCGCCTTGGGGAGGGAATTTTTTTTCGGCAGGAACAGAGACTGAAATAGCGAATTCGGAATGCGGGGTGCGTACCCTGCATAAACTGCTCTGGGGCCAACACGCGATGACACTCTTACGCTGGTTCGGACGGAAGACCTTCTCCCACGGGGTCCATCCGCAGGCGCACAAGGAGGATACGGCGGACAAGCCGATCCGCCGCCTGCCCTTCGCCCCGCGCATGATCGTCCCGCTGGCCCAGCATCTCGGCAAGCCCTCGCGCCCCATCGTCAAGGTCGGCGAGGAGGTCGGTCGCGGCCAGCTCATCGCCGAGGCCGACGGCTTCATGTCCGTCCCGCAGCATGCGCCCGCCACCGGCGTGGTGGAAGCTATCACCCTGATGCCCAGCGCGCAGGGACCACGCGTTCCCTCCATCGTCATCCGGGTCTACGAGGCCTCCAATCAGGAAGTGCTGTGGCGCACGCCGCGCGACATCGCCGCACTGACGCCGGAGCAGATCGTCCAGGCAGTGCAGGACACCGGCCTGGTAGGGCTGGGCGGCGCCGCCTTCCCCTCCCACGTCAAGCTCAAGGTGCCGGCGGGCGCCGTCATCGACACCCTGCTGGTCAACGGCTGCGAGTGCGAACCCTATCTCACCACCGATCACCGCGTGATGGTGGAACAGGGGCGCGACCTGATCCGCGGCACCCAGCTGGCCATGCGCGTAGTGGGCGCGAAGCAGGCGATCATCGGCGTGGAAGACAACAAGCCCGACGCCATCGAGGCGATCCGCGGCCATCTGCCGGCCGACGGCAGCATCCGTGTCGAGGCGGTGGAAACCAAGTACCCGCAGGGTGCGGAGAAAATGCTCATCTCCTCCCTGCTCGGCCGCGAAGTGCCGTCCGGCGGACTGCCGGCGCAAATCGGCGTGGTGGTCAACAACGTCGGCACGCTGACCGCGCTGGGCCGTCTGCTGCCGCGCGGCGAAGGCCTCATCGAGCGCGTCATCACCGTGGCCGGTCCCGGCGTCAAGAAGCCGGGCAATTACCTCGTCCCCATCGGTACGCCGCTGCGCTTCCTGCTGGAGCAGGTCGGCTTCAACGGCCGGAAGCAGGAAGTGATCCTGGGCGGGCCGATGATGGGCAATGCGGTGGCCTCGCTGGACGTGCCGGTGACCAAGGGCAGTTCCGGCGTACTGGTGTTGTCCAGCAGCGAGATCAGCGCCGAGACGCGCCGCATCCATCCCTGCATCAAGTGCGGAAAGTGCGTGGAGGCCTGCCCCATGCACCTCAATCCCACCCAGCTGGGCCTGCTCGCCGCAAAGCGCGAGTACGAGGTGATGGCTGAGCGTTTCCATCTCAAGGATTGCATCGAGTGCGGTTGTTGCAGCTTCGTCTGCCCCTCCTCCATTCCCCTGGTGCAATACTTCCGCATCGCCAAATCCATACTGCGTGAGCGTGCCGCATGACCGCTAAATCGCACATCGAATTGCGCACTTCGCCGCACGTCAAGGCGGCGCATACGGTGGAGCAGATCATGCGCAACGTGGTCTATGCGCTGCTGCCCATCGCCGCCTTCGCGGTGTGGCAGTTCGGCATCAGCGCCCTGGCCCTGATTCTCGTCGTCACCGCCAGCTGTCTCGGTACGGAATACGCCTTCTCGCGCAGCGCAGGACGCGGCAACACCCTGAGCGACTGGAGCGCCGCCATCACCGGCCTGCTGCTGGCCCTGACCCTGCCGCCGGGCTTTCCGCTGTGGATGGGTGCCGTCGCCGGCTTCATCGCCATCGCCCTGGGCAAGACCCTGTTCGGCGGCCTGGGCTACAACGTATTCAACCCCGCCCTGGTGGGCCGCGCCTTCGTGCAGGCCGCCTTCCCGGTGGCCATCACCACCTGGACGCCCGCCGGCATGCCGGGGCGCTTCATGGAGTTCATTCCCTCCACCCTGGCCCTGCCCTTCATGACACCGGCGCCGGTGAGCGAATGGAGCCGTCAGGCGGTGGACAGCTTCAGCGGCGCCACCCCCCTGGCGCAGTGGAAATTCGAAGGTGTGATCACCAGCACCAGCGACCTGTTCACCGGTATGACCGCCGGCTCCACCGGCGAAACCTCGGCCCTGCTGATCCTGCTGTGCGGCGCCTACCTGGCGGCGCGGCGCATGATGGACTGGCGCATCCCCGCCGCCGTGCTGCTCGGTGCCGTGATCACCGCAGGACTGCTCTATCTGGTGAACGACCAGCACTACCCCACGCCGCTGTTCGTGCTGTTCTCCGGCGGCCTGATGCTGGGCGCGATGTTCATGGCCAGCGACATGGTGGCCTCGCCGGTAACGCCGTGGGGCATCTGGATCTACGGCCTGCTCATCGGCGTGCTCACCGTCGTCATCCGCTACTTCGGCGGCCTGTCCGAGGGCGTGATGTACGCCATCCTGCTCGGCAACGCCCTGTCGCCGCTGATCGAAAACCTCACCCAGCCGCGCATCTACGGCGCACGCAAGGGGGCCAAGCCATGAGCAGTGTCGCACCGCTGCCGCCGCAAACCTCCAGCCTGCGCATGGTTCAGGTGCTGGGCGGCATCGCCATGCTGTCCGGCTTCCTGGTGGTATTGACCTACCAGCTCACCCTGCCGCGCATCGAGCTGAACCGCCAGCGCGCCATCGAACGGGCCGTGTTCCAGGTGCTGCCCGGTGCGGTGGAGCGCCGCGATTTCCTGGTGGGCGACAAGGGCGTGCACCCTGCCGCCGAAGGCGGCAGCGGAACCCGGGTATATGCCGCCTATGACGCCGACGGCAAACTCAAGGGCATCGCCGCCGAGGCCGGTGCACGCGGCTACCAGGACATTGTGCGCATCCTCTACGGCTACGACCCGGCCTGCCAGTGCATCACTGGCTTTGCGGTGCTGCAATCGACGGAAACGCCGGGCCTGGGCGACAAGATCACCAAGGATGCCAAGTTCCTCGCCAACTTCCCGCTGGATGCGCGCCTTGCCGCCGACGGCAAACAGCTGGCCAACGCCATCGTCACCGTCAAGCACGGCAGCAAGACGGGGCCCTGGCAGATCGATGCCATATCCGGCGCCACCATCACTTCCACCGCGGTGGGCAAGGGCCTGAACAACAGCGCGCAGAACCTGCTGCCGCGCCTGCAACCCCACATCCAAGCGCTGGAGGTGCAGCCGTGACATCCCTGTTCATTTCCAGCGTAGGATGGGTAGCGCGCAGCGAAACCCATCGCCTTGCGCTTGAGTTCCATGATGGGTTTCGCGTTGCTCTACCCATCCTACGTTCGCCGCGAGCAATGAAGGTGCAACCCTGATGGCTGGTCGGAAGAGAGATGACACCATCACCGCCGATACTTTCCTCGAAGGTATCTGGCGGGAGAATCCGGTATTCGTGATGCTGCTCGGCATGTGTCCGGTACTGGCCGTCACCAACTCGGTGATGAACGCCATCGCCATGGGCCTGGCCACCACCTTCGTATTGATCGGCTCCAGCACCCTGGTGTCGCTGTTGCGCAACGTGATCCCCAAGCAGGTGCGCATCGCCACCTACATCGTGATCATCGCCACCTTCGTCACCATCGTCGACTACGTCATCCAGGCCATCAGCCTGGACCTGTACAACGCCCTCGGCGCCTTCATCCAGCTCATCGTGGTGAACTGCATCATCCTCGGCCGCGCCGAGGCCTATGCCTCCAAGAACCGTCCGCTCAAGGCCATCGTCAGCGGCCTCGGCATGGGCAGCGGCTTCACCATCGCCCTGCTCTGCCTGGGCAGCGTGCGCGAACTGCTCGGCAGCGGCACCCTGCTCGGCGTCAGCGTGTTCGGCGCCCAGTTCGAGCCCTGGGTGGTGATGATCCTGCCGCCGGGCGGATTCTTCGTGCTGGGCGCCTGGCTGCTGCTGTTCAACTGGCTCAGGGAACGCAAGGCCAGCCAGGAAGTGAAGGAGGCGGTCCATGCACGCTGATTCGCTCACCTATATCTTTCTCAATGCCGCCATCGTCAACAATTTCGTGCTGGCGCTGTTTCTCGGCATCTGCCCCTTCCTCGGCGTCTCCGCCAAGTTGAAGACGGCGGTATCCATGGGCATCGCCACCATGCTGGTGATGCTGATCAGCTCCATCTGCGCCTATGCCATCAACAACCTGCTGGTGGCCTACGACCTGGAGTTCCTGCGCCTCATCAGCTACATCGCCGTCATCGCCTCCGCCGTGCAGCTGGTGGAGATGAGCATGAAGAAGTTCAGCCCGTCGCTGTTCCGCGCGCTGGGCATCTTCCTGCCGCTCATTACCACCAACTGCGCCATCCTCGGCCTGGCCCTGTTCCAGACCGCCAAGGAATACAACTTCGTGCAGTCGGTCTCCTACAGCCTGGGCGCCGGTAGCGGCTTCATCCTGGCCCTGGTACTGATGGCCGGACTGCGCGAAAAACTGGAGCTGGCCGAGGTGCCCAGCATCAGCCAGGGCGCCGCGCTCAGCCTGATGCTGGCGGGCATTCTGTCGCTGGCTTTCATGGGCTTCGCCGGACTGGGGGCGTGACCATGGTTTTTCAATTTTTGATTGCCGGTGGTGCTATCCTGATGTTGTTGTTGGGATGGATAACCGTGCAGAAGGTGGCGCGGGCCTTCGCCCGCCGTCACCCCGAGTTCGGTGCCTACCGCGAGGCGGGCGCCGGGTGTGGAACCGGCAAGTGTGCCTGCGCCAGTGTCGACCACTGTCGCAAACGCGATGTCGAACATTAATAACGACTGGGGAATGGTGATGAATTCCGTGATCCAACCACCAACCGAACAAAGGGGTGTAACAGTGGACGAACGCGTGATCTGGTTCGAGTCTCTCGGCATGGACGATGTGGCTCGGGTAGGCGGCAAGAACGCTTCCCTGGGTGAAATGATCGGAGGCCTCACCGCCGCCGGCGTGCGGGTACCCGATGGCTTCGCCACCACCTCCGCCGCCTTCCGCGAGTTCCTGCGCCACGGCCACCTGGCGGAACGCATCAACGCCCGCGTCAGCAAGCTCGACATCGACGACGTCGAGGAGCTGGCCCGCGCCGGCGCCGAGATCCGCCAGTGGATCATCGACACTCCCTTCCCCGACTCGCTCAACGCCGCCATCACCGCCGCCTGGCGCAAGATGGAGGACAAGGCCGGTGGTGAAGTGGCCGTAGCGGTACGCTCCTCCGCCACCGCCGAGGATCTGCCCGACGCCTCCTTCGCCGGCCAGCAGGAAACCTACCTCAACGTGCGCGGCCTGGACAACGTGTTGACCGCCATCCACCACGTCTATGCCTCGCTCTACAACGATCGCGCCATCGCCTATCGCGTACACCACAACTTCGAACATCACGAAGTGGCCCTGTCCGCCGGCATCCAGCGCATGGCCCGCTCCGACGTCGGCGCCGCCGGCGTGATGTTCACCCTGGACACCGAGTCCGGCTTCCGTGACGCCGTGTTCATCACCGGCGCCTACGGCCTGGGCGAGACCGTGGTACAGGGCGCGGTGAACCCGGACGAGTTCTACGTCTACAAGCCCGCCCTCGCCGCCGGCAGGCACGCCATCCTCAGCCGCAAGCTGGGCAGCAAGGCCATCAAGATGATCTACGGCGACAGCGAAGCCCACGGCAAGACCACCAAGACGGTGGACGTGGCCGAGGCCGACCGCCAGCGCTTCTGCCTCACCGACGAGCAGCTGCTCGACCTGGCACGCCAGGCGGTCATCATCGAGAAGCACTACGGTCGCCCCATGGACATCGAGTGGGCGCTGGACGGCACCGACAACAAGGTCTACATCGTGCAGGCCCGCCCGGAGACGGTGAAGAGCCGCGCCAACGGCCAGATGATCGAGCGCTACCGCCTGAAGGAAAAGGGCGAGGTGCTGGTCGAGGGCCGCGCCATCGGCCAGCGCATCGGCGCCGGTCCGGCCCGCATCATCATGGACATCTCGCAGATGAGCTCGGTGAAGCCGGGCGACGTGCTGATCACCGACATGACCGACCCGGACTGGGAACCGATCATGAAGCGCGCCTCCGCCATCGTCACCAACCGCGGCGGCCGCACCTGCCATGCGGCGATCATCGCCCGCGAGCTGGGCATCCCGGCCGTGGTCGGCTGCGGTGACGCCACCAAGCAGGTCAAGGACGGCGACGAAGTCACCGTATCCTGCGCCGAAGGCGACACCGGCCACATCTACAAGGGCAAGCTGGACTTCGAAGTACAGCGCGCCGACGCCGGCAAGATGCCCGACCTGCCGGTGAAGATCATGATGAACATCGGCAACCCGGGCCACGCCTTCGAGTTTGCCAACATTCCCAACGCCGGCATCGGCCTGGCGCGCCTGGAGTTCATCATCAACTCCACCATCGGCGTGCATCCCAAGGCGCTGCTCGACTTCGACAACCAGAGCGACGAGATCAAGAAGGCCATCGGCAAGCGCATGGCCGGCTACAGTGATCCGGTGGGTTTCTACGTGGAGAAACTGACCGAAGGCATCGCCACCCTGGCCGCGGCCTTCAATCCCAAGCCGGTGATCGTGCGCATGTCGGACTTCAAGTCCAATGAGTACGCCAACCTGCTGGCCGGCGACGCCTACGAGCCGCATGAAGAGAATCCGATGATCGGATTCCGCGGCACCTCGCGTTACCTGTCCAAAGATTTCCGTCCCTGCTTCGAACTGGAGTGCCGCGCCCTGCGCAAGGTGCGCGACGAAATGGGCCTCACCAATGTCGAGGTGATGATCCCCTTCTGCCGCACCCTGGAAGAAGCGGAACAGGTGGTCAAGCTGCTGGCGGAGAATGGCCTGGAACGCGGCAAGAACGGCCTGCGCGTAATCATGATGTGCGAGATCCCGTCCAACGCCGTGCTGGCCGACGAGTTCCTCGAATACTTCGACGGCTTCTCCATCGGCTCCAACGACATGACCCAGCTCAGCCTCGGCCTGGACCGCGACTCCGGCCTCATCGCCCACCTGTTCGACGAACGCAACCCGGCGGTGAAGAAGCTGCTCAGCATGGCCATCCATGCCGCCAAGGCCAAGGGCAAGTACGTCGGCATCTGCGGCCAGGGCCCCTCCGACTACCCCGACCTGGCCGACTGGCTGGTGAAGGAAGGCATCAGCAGCGTGTCGCTCAATCCCGACACCGTGGTCGACACCTGGCTGTATATCGCCAGCCAGCAGGGTAAATAGAAAGCCCGTCAACCACGGGGGACACGGAGTACACGGGGATGAATTGCTGTAGAGTGATTCCCTGTGCTCCCCGTGTCCCCCGTGGTTTTTTTATGCTCAGGAAGTGAATGAACGTGTCGACGCCCGAGAAGCAGCACCGCACCGTCTTTTTTGTCTCCGACCGTACCGGCATCACCGCAGAGACGCTCGGCCACAGCATGATGACGCAGTTCGACGGCGTGGAGTTCAGCTATACCCGTCTGCCCTTTCTCGACACCACGGAGAAAATGGCCGAAGCGGTGCAGCGCATCAACGCCGTAATGGATGACGACGGCATGAAGCCCATCGTCTTCAGCACCCTGGTCAACACCGAGTTGCTGGATCAGATCCGGCGCGACTGCAAGGGTGTGGTGCTGGACTTCTTCGACGCCTTCAACGCGCCGCTGGAAGCGGAACTGGGCATCAAGGCCTCCCACGTCATGGGCCGCTCCCACGGCATGGGCAATTTCGCCAACTACACCGCCCGCATCGAGGCACTCAATTTCGCCCTCAACAACGACGACGGCGTCACCACCCGCAACTACAGCGCAGCCGACATCATCCTCATCGGCGTATCGCGCTCCGGCAAGACGCCCACCTCCCTGTTCCTCGCCCTGCAATTCGGCATCCACGCCGCCAACTACCCGCTCACCGAAGAGGACTTGCAGGTCCGCGCCCTGCCCGAGGTCCTGCGCCCCTTCCGCGACAAGCTGTTCGGCCTCACCATCGATCCCGATCGCCTACAACAGATCCGCAGCGAACGCCGCCCCAACAGCCGCTACGCCAACTCCAGCCAATGCCAGCTCGAAGTCGATGCCGTGGAAAGCCTGTACCGCAAGGAAGGCATACGCTTCCTCAACACCACCCACATGTCCATCGAAGAAATCTCCACCACCATCCTGCAAACGGCCGGACTGAAGCGCCGTCTGGTCAGCTGAATAGGTAGCAGGCGAAAAGAATCTCAACTGCGAGGACGTGCGTTCGCATCCGTGGTGAAGGATATTCAGCCGTACTACGCAGGCACGCCGCTTGCGCAACTCTCTCGTCCAACCGAATGAACGACACAAAGTCGCGATGTGAACCTTTGCGCACTGACTGTGGAAATGGGGAGAATGAATGGTGCCCGGGACCGGGGTCGAACCGGTACGGTGTTGCCACCGAGGGATTTTAAGTCCCTTGCGTCTACCAATTTCGCCACCCGGGCATGGGTGTGACGTACGCGATTCTACCGGGACTACTGCTACTGCGAGAAAGAGAAATTAAGTGGAGGCTGGACCCGGAATCGAACCGAGGTACACGGCTTTGCAGGCCGCTGCATAACCACTCTGCCATCCAGCCGAAACTGCTTGCTAGGCACTGCCAGTGCCTAAATGAAAAACCCCGGGCAGCTACTTGTCCGGGGTTTCGGAATTGGAGCGGGAAACGAGACTCGAACTCGCGACCCCAACCTTGGCAAGGTTGTGCTCTACCAACTGAGCTATTCCCGCGCTGCCAAATGAGCCGCCTATTTTAGTGCCGGCGGAAATTCTGTCAAGCGCCTTTTCAGCTCTCGCCCGGTGTTTTTTTGCCGCCGTTCAGAACCGGCCATGCCGCCATCAGGTAGACGGTCATGGACCACAGGGTCAGTATGGCGGCGACGTACAGCAGGTAAAACCCCGCCTCCGCCGCGTCGATGCCGTACAGGGGCTCGCGGTACAGCAGCAGGAGCAGCGCGACCATCTGCGCCGTGGTCTTCACCTTGCCGATGTAGTTGACGGCCACCTTGCGCGTGGCGCCGACCTCGGCCATCCACTCCCGCAGGGCGGAAATGGTGATCTCGCGCCCGACGATGATGGCGGCGGGCAGGGCCATGAGGATGCCGTGGTAATCCGTGGGATTGCGATCCACCAACAGGACCAGCGCCGTGGCCACCATTAGCTTGTCGGCGACGGGATCGAGAAAGGCACCGAAGGCGGAGGTTTCCCCCAGGCGCCGCGCCAGGTAGCCGTCGAGCCAGTCGGTCGCCGCCGCCAGGCCGAAGATGAGCGTGGTGGCGACATGGGACCAGCCGACAGGCAGATAGAAAAACAGCACGAAGACCGGGATCAGGCCAATGCGCAGCAGCGTCAGGCTGTTGGGGATATTGAGCATCAGACTCTATTCCGGGTGCAGTGCATCGTAGATACGTTGGGCCAGCTGGCGGCTGATGCCGTGGACCTTGCTCAGGTCTTCGACGCCGGCGCGGGCAACCTCCTGTAACCCGCCGAACTGGCGCAGCAGCTGTTGCCGCCGTTTCGGCCCCAGGCCGGGGATGTCCTCCAGGGTCGAAGCCCGCCGTGCCTTGGCCCGCCGCTGGCGGTGTCCGGTAATGGCGAAGCGGTGCGCCTCGTCACGCACCTGCTGGATCAGGTGCAGGGCCGGCGATTCTGGCGGCAGTATAGTGGGCGCCTCTACCCCGGACAAGATGAGCTGCTCCAGTCCCGCCTTGCGCGTCGGCCCCTTGGCGACGCCGACCACCAGGATCCCGGCGATGGCCAGTTCCTCCAGCACGTCGTGGGCCTGCTGCACCTGTCCTTTGCCGCCGTCGATGAGCAGGATGTCCGGCGCCTTGCCCTCCCCCTCCTGCAAGCGGCGGAAGCGACGGGTCAGCGCCTGGTGCATGGCGGCGTAGTCGTCGCCCGGCGTAATGCCGTCGATGTTGAAGCGCCGGTAGTCGGATTTGACCGGCCCTTCCCAGTCGAACACCACGCAGGATGCCACCGTGCGCTCGCCCATGGTGTGGCTGATGTCGAAACACTCGATGCGCTGCGGCATCGCCTCCAGCTGCAAGGCCTCCTGCAAGGCCTCGAAGCGCCCCAGCAGGCTGGCCTTCGAGGCCAGGTGGGCCTGCAGGGCGAGCTCGGCGTTGTTTTGCGCCATGGCGACCCAGCGGGCCCGCTCGCCGCGCAGCCGGCTGCTCAGGGTAACCTTGCGCCCGGCCTGTTCGCTCAGGCCCTCGGCCAGCCAGGCCTCATCCTCCAGAGGGTGGCTGAGCAGGATTTCCGGCGGAATCGGCCGTTCCCCCTCGCCCGGCGCATGCGCCAGGTAATACTGCGGCAGGAATGCACCCAACAACTCCGCCGGACCGGCGTCGGCCGCGTTGCGGGGATAGAAGGTCTTGTTGCCGAGATTGTGGCCGCCGCGGATGTAGAACACCTGCACGCAGGCGACACCGGCGGCACTGGCCACGGCGATCACGTCGCAGTCGGCACCGGCGCTGCCGCTGACATATTGCCGCTCCTGCACCCGGCGCAGGTTGGCGATCTGGTCGCGGTAGAGGGCCGCCGCCTCGAAGTCCAGCTCGGCCGCCGCCGCTTCCATACGCCGCGCCAGCTCGTCGATGACCTCGCTGTTCTTGCCCTCCAGGAACATCACCGCGTGGCGCACCTCGTCCAGATAACGCTCCCGCGTCACCAGGCCGACACAGGGGCCGCTGCAGCGCTTGATCTGGTATTGCAGGCAGGCACGGCTGCGGTTGCTGTAGAAGGTGTTGTCGCACTGGCGGACAGGAAACAGCTTCTGCATCAGATTGAGGCTTTCGCGCACGGCGTTGGAACTGGGATAGGGCCCGAAGTAGCGGCCGCGTCCGCTGCGCCTGCCGCGATGAAAACTGAGGCGCGGAAACTCGTCGTCGGAGAGATAGATGTAGGGATAACCCTTGTCGTCGCGCAGCAGGATGTTGTAGCGCGGCTGCAGCGCCTTGATCAGATTGTTCTCCAGCAGCAGCGCCTCGCCCTCGGTGTGGGTCACGGTCACTTCGATGCGCTGGATCTGCGCCACCAGCGCCTGGGTCTTGGCGCTGCCGTCGCTGCGGCTGAAATAACTGGCGACGCGCTTTTTCAGGTTGCGCGCCTTGCCGACGTAAAGAATCTCGCCCGCGGCATCGTACATGCGGTACACGCCGGGACGGGCCGTCAGGGTGCTGAGAAAGGCCTTGCTGTCGAAGGGAGGAAGCGGGTCTTGCATGTGCAGACTTTAGCAGACCAGCCCGGCGTACAGGCCGATGCCTCGGTCCGCCGGGAGAGAAAAATCAGGCGATGTTGTCCAGCATGCCGTGGCGGATGGCCAGGCGGGTCAGCTCGGCATCGGTGCGCACGCCGAGCTTGTCGTAGAGGCGGTAGCGGTAGGTGCTGATGGTCTTGGGGCTGAGGCAGAGCTGTTCCGAAATGTCGCTCATCTTGTTGCCCTGCATCAGCATCATCATCACCTGCAGTTCACGCCGCGACAGGCGCTGGAACGGCGACTCCGTGCCCGGCAGCAGGGACAGGGCCAGCGACTGCGCGATGGTGGGGCTGATGTAGCGCTTGCCGGCGGCCACCTGGTGGATGGCGTGGATCATCTCGTCCACGTTGCAGCCCTTGCTGAGATAGCCGACGGCGCCGGCCTTGAGCAGCTGGCTGGGAAAGGGGTCGTCGGTATGGACGGTCAGGACGATGACCTTGATCTCGGGATAGGCATGGGTCAGGCGACGCGTCGCCTCGAGACCGCCGATGCCGGGCATGCTGACATCCATCAGCACCACATCGGGGCAAAACTTCCGCACCGAGTCGATGGCAGCCTCGCCGCTGTCGACTTCGGCATAGACCTTGATGCCCTTGACGTCGGTAAGCAGGCGCCGGATACCCGTGCGCACCAACTCATGGTCGTCAACAAGAAGGACGTTAATCATGCGATGAATCTTGCCGGCCGGAGAAATCAACTGACGAACATACAGGATTTAGCGCATTTATCAAGCGGGCGACATCGGCGCAAACCACCACCAATAGGGAGGTTTTTTGCAGTGTGACGCAGTTCACATTATTTCGCCAGGGGGAAAGGACGACAGAGGCCCGTAACTGGCGGAGAAGGTGGGATGACGCGCCCCTTTGGGGGCTTGCCCTGCGGGCCGGCCTGCGGCCGTTCAAAACGGCTGTACCGTTTTGTCGAACCACTATATTCGATACCGTGGGTTCGAATCCTGCACGTGCCCTCGAACAACATCCTGCTGAACGGCAGGGCCTGTAACTGGCGGAGAGGGTGAGATGACGCGCCCCCTTGGGGCTTGCCCTGCGGGCCGGCCTGCGGCCGTTCAAAACGGCTGCACCGTTTTGTCGAACCGCTGTTTCGATACCGTGGGTTCGAATCCCGCACGCATCATCGAACAACATCCTGCTGAACGGCAGGGCCTGTAACTGGCGGAGAGGGTGGGATTCGAACCCACGGTAGACTCGCATCTACAACGGTTTTCAAGACCGCCGCTTTCAACCGCTCAGCCACCTCTCCGGGAGGCGGAAGGATAACCGATTGCCACCCCGCTATTCCAGCGGGTTGATATTCCGCCGTGGCCCGGTATGCTTGTGCGCAAGCAGAGGGGAACCCGCGTCCCGTTCCCCGGTCACACTATCCGGATACCCGCAACAACAACACGAGGAACACGCATGAATTCCAACGAGTTTGCCGTTGCCCGCTCAGGCAGCGCGGTTCAGGAAAGCAACAAGCTGATCCGCAACACCTACACCCTGCTGTCCATGACGCTGCTGTTCAGCGCCTTCACCGCAGGCGTTTCCATGACCCTGAACCTGCCGCATCCCGGACTGATCATTACCCTGGTGGGCTATTTCGGCCTGCTGTTCCTCACCACCAAGCTGCGCAACAGCGCCTGGGGCCTGGCCTCGGTGTTCGCCCTGACCGGCTTCATGGGGCTGACCCTCGGCCCCATCATCAACGCCTACCTGCGCCTGCCCAACGGCACCGAGCTGGTAATGACCGCCATGGGCATGACCGGCGTCATCTTCCTCGGCCTGTCCGCCTACGCCATCACCACCCGCAAGGACTTCAGCTTCATGGGCGGCTTCCTGATGGCGGGCATCCTGGTGGCCTTCCTGGCCGGCCTGGCGGCGTTCTTCTTCACCCTGCCGGGACTGGCGCTGGGCGTTTCCGCCATGTTCGTGCTGCTGATGTGCGGCCTGATCCTGTACGAGACCAGCAACATCGTGCACGGCGGCGAGACCAACTACATCATGGCCACGGTGACCCTGTACGTCAGCATCTACAACCTGTTCACCAGCCTGCTGCATCTGCTCGGTGCCTTCAGCGGCGACGACTGATCGTCTGCCCGTTCCCACAAAAAAACCGCCGTAAGGCGGTTTTTTTGTGTCCCCGAATCCGTTTCCGCCGGTATTAGGGCGGTGTACCCCGCTTGAGCTGGTAATAGCGCACGGCGCGGCTGTGCTCGTCCAGGGTGGCGGAGAAGTGGTGGCTGCCGTCGCCGCGGGCGACGAAATACAGGGCCTCGCCGGGAGCGGGATGCAGCGCCGCATGAATGCTGTCGCGGCCGGGCATGGCGATGGGCGTCGGCGGCAGGCCGCGGCGGGTATAGGTATTGTAGGGGGTATCCGCGGCCAGGTCGCGCCGGCGCAGGTTGCCGTCGAAGTCGAAGCCCAGGCTGTAGATGATGGTGGGATCGGTCTGCAGCCGGATCCCCTTTTGCAGACGGCGCACGAACACGCCAGCAATGGCGGCGCGTTCGCTGGCCAGGCCGGTCTCCTTCTCGACGATGGACGCCAGGATCAGGGCCTCGTCGGGTGTGCGCAGGGGCAGCCCCTCGTCGCGCCGTTCCCACTCATAGGCCAGCACATCGCTCATCTGGCGATAGGCACGGCGCAGGAACTCCTCGTCGCTCAGCTGGCGCGGGAAATGATAGGTATCGGGGAAGAAACGCCCCTCCGGATGCTCCTGCGGGTGACCCAGCCGGGTCATGATTTCGCTGTCCGTCAGGCCGGTCAGGGTCTGGCTCAGATGGGGACTGGCGCGCACCGCATCCATTACCTGGCGAAAGTTCCAGCCCTCCACCAGGGTGAGCGCATAAAGGTGCACCCTGCCCTCTACCATCAGATGCAGCAGCTGGCGCGGCGTCATGCCGGGTTCGATGCGGTACTCGCCCGCGCGCAGCTGGTGGGCGTTGCCCGACAGGCGCGCCATCCAGGAGAAGTAACGGGCACTGCTGACGATCCCGCCCTCCTCCAGCTGCCGCGCCACAGCCGTCAGCGATGCACCGGGACGTACATCAACCAGCGCACCCTCCCCGGCCACGGTCAGCGGCGCCGAGACGAAGGACTGGTAGCCGAAGCCGAACCACCCGGCGGTGAGGCTGGCAACGAGGACCAGCGCACCCAAGATACGAAACAGACGCTCACGCATCGCTCAAACACCCCATCGCCTGTTGCAGGAACCGGGTCACCGGTCCCGGCGTAAATTCCATGTTCTGTACCCGCCGCACCGGCCAGATGCCGATGACGCTGTTGCAGACGAACACCTCGTCGGCAGCTTGCAGATCGGCCAGGCCCAGCTCACTCACCTCGCAGGCGATACCGCCCTGCGCCGCCAGTTCCAGCACCCGGGCGCGCATCACCCCGGCCACACCGCAACGCTCCAGTGCCGGCGTCCGCAAACGACCGTCCCGGACCAGAAACAGGTTGCTCATGGTGCCTTCTACCAGGCCTCCTGCCGTATCCAGCATCAGGCCCTCGGCAATCTCCGGGTCATCCCATTCGGCCCGCGCCAGCACCTGCTCCAGGCGATTGAGGTGCTTGAGCCCAGCCAGGCGTGGACTGGCGCCGAGAGGCGTGTCGCAAAGGCGCACATTGATGCCCTGACGGGACCAGTGCTCCGGATAGTCGGGCCAGGGATGTAGCGAGAGTATGCGGCGAGGGAGCGCAGGCGACGGCGGCCGGTAGCCGCGCCCACCGGAACCGCGGGTGACGATGATCTTCAGCACCGCCCGTCCGCTGCCGGCACACAGGCTGCGGGCCTCATCATGCAGCAGGTCCGCCGCCGGCGGCGTGATGCCCAGACGGGCGCAGCCTTGCGTCAGACGCGCCATGTGCTGGGGCCACAACCGGGGTTCACCGTTATGCACGGCAAGGGTCTCGAACAGGCCGTCGCCGTAGAGCAGGCCGCGATCATCGGCTGCGATCAGGTCGGAATCCTTGCCGTCGATCAGCATGGGAAAAGTAGACAGGCCCGCGTTGCGGGCCTGTCTCGTTTACTAGATCTTCTTGAACACCAGGGTACCGTTGGTGCCGCCGAAGCCGAAGGAGTTCGACAGGGCCACCTCGATCTTGCGCTCCTGCGCCGTGTTCGGCACATAGTTCAGATCGCATTCCGGATCCTGATTGAAGATGTTGATGGTCGGCGGCGCCACCTGGTCACGAATGGCCAGGGTGGTGAACACCGCTTCGATGCCACCGGCAGCGCCCAGCAGATGGCCGGTCATGGACTTGGTGGAGCTCATCGCCAGCTTGTAGGCATAGTCGCCGAAGGCGGCCTTGGCGGCATCGGTTTCCGCCTTGTCGCCGGCCGGGGTGGAGGTACCGTGGGCGTTGATGTAGTCCACCTGCTCCGGGTTGATGCCGGCATTGCGCATGGCGCTCTGCATGCAGCGCTTGGCACCGTCGCCGCCGGCGGCGGGCAGGGTCATGTGGTAGGCGTCGCCGCTCATGCCGTAGCCGATGACCTCGGCATAGATGCGCGCGCCGCGCGCCTTGGCGAATTCGTACTCTTCCAGCACCACCACGCCAGCGCCGTCGGACAGCACGAAACCGTCGCGGTCCTTGTCCCACGGCCGGCTGGCGGTAGCGGGGTCGTCGTTGCGGCTGGACAGCGCGCGGGCGGCGCAGAAGCCGCCCAGGCCCAGGGGCGAGGTGGCCATCTCGGCGCCGCCGGCGACCATCACGTCGGCATCGCCGTACTCGATGATGCGCGCGGCATCGCCAATGCTGTGGGTGGCGGTGGCGCAGGCGGTCACCAGGGCGATGTTCGGCCCCTTCATGCCGTACATGATCGACACATGACCGGAGATCATGTTGATGATGTTGCTGGGCACGAAGAACGGGGAAATGCGGCGCGGACCGCTGGCCATCAGGCTTTCATGCGCGCGCTCGATGCCGGGCAGACCGCCGATGCCGGAACCGATGGCGACGCCGATACGCTCGGCGTTCTCCTCGGTAACGGTAAGACCGGAATCCTCGATGGCCTCCTTCGCGGCGGCGATGCCGTAATGAATGAAGGGATCCATCTTCTTCGCCTCTTTGGACGAAAGATAGTTCTCGACATTGAAGCCCTTTACCGAACCACCGAAATGGGTGGAAAAGGACGAGGTATCGAAATGGGTAATGGGAGCAATGCCGCTCTTGCCGGCAAGAATGCTCTCCCAGGATTCCTTTACGGTCAGGCCGACAGGGGAAACCATGCCCAAGCCCGTAATCACAACGCGCCGCTTAGCCAAGGGACACACCTCTTTGAAATTCGCTTCCTGTTAAAGCAAGAGGCCGCGACCACATGACGTGGTTCGGCGGCCTCGTACAGATACAACAGGCAATCAGCCCTGGTGGGCGTTGATGTAATCTACCGCCTGCTGAACCGTGGTGATCTTCTCGGCGTCTTCGTCCGGAATCTCGGTCTCGAATTCCTCTTCCAGAGCCATCACCAGCTCGACGGTGTCGAGGGAATCGGCGCCCAGGTCGTCGACGAAGGAGGAGCTGGTTTGTACCTCTTCTTCCTTAACTCCCAACTGCTCGACAACGATCTTCTTGACGCGTTCTTCGATGCTGCTCATGACAGGTATATCCTCCAAAGATAATTGACCGCGGTATTGTATTTAAAACCATCGGCCTATGCCAGATAAATGATGTGGCGAAAAACAGCTCCAAACAACATTAACAACGCACGATAACAGCTTGATTAAAATTAACAAAAAACGGCATCACGCCATGTACATGCCGCCATTCACATGCAGGGTCTCACCGGTGATGTAGGCCGCTTCGGGCGATGCGAGGAAGGCGACCGCAGCGGCAATCTCTTCCGGCTGACCGAGGCGGTTGAGCGGAATCTGCTTGAGCAGCATGTCCTTGTGCTCATCGGCCAGGGCACGCGTCATGTCGGTGTCGATGAATCCCGGGGCCACCGCATTGACGGTGATCCCGCGTGCGCCGACCTCGCGCGCCAGTGCCTTGGTGAAGCCGAAGATGCCGGCCTTGGCGGCGGCGTAGTTGGTCTGGCCGGCATTGCCCATGGCACCGACCACCGAGGCGATGCTGATGATGCGTCCCTTGCGGGCCTTGGTCATGGCGCGCAGACAGGCCTTGGACATGCGATAGACGGACTTGAGGTTGGTGTCGATGATGGCATCCCACTCCTCGTCCTTCATGCGCATCAACAGGTTGTCGCGGGTGATGCCGGCGTTGTTGATCAGCACCGTCGGTGCGCCGACGTCCTTGGTGATGGCGTCCAGCACGGCATCGATGCTGGCCTGCTCAGTGACATTGAGCTCCACGCCCTTGCCCTTGACCCCTTCGGCCTGGAGATAGGCGCTGATCTGTTCGGCGCCGGAAGCGGACGTGGCGCTGCCGATGACGGTGGCGCCGCGCTTGCCCAGCGCCAGTGCAATGGCCTTGCCGATACCGCGGCTGGCACCGGTGACGAGTACGATTTCGTTTTCCATGGACATCGGGCTATCTCCTCAGCTCAGGGCCGCCAGGGTCTCGTCCAGACTGGCGGTGTCGACGATGGCGTAGGTTTTCATATCCTTGGCGATGCGTTTGTTGAGTCCGACCAGCACCTTGCCGGGGCCGCACTCGACCAGGGTGTCCACCCCGTCGGCAGCCATCTTCTGCACGGTCTCGACCCAGCGCACCGGTTTGTACAGCTGGCGCGCCAGCGCCTGACGCATGGCATCGGCGTCGGCGGCGACCACCACATCAACGTTGTTGATCACCGGGATCTGCGGCGCTTGCAGAGTGATGCCGGCCAGACGCTGCGCCAGCCTGTCGGCTGCGGGCTGCATCAGCGCGCAGTGGGACGGCACGCTCACCGGCAGCGGCAGCGCGCGCTTGGCGCCCATGGCCTTGGCCGCTTCCATGGCCCGCTCCACCGCGGCCGCATGACCGGCGATGACCACCTGGCCCGGCGAATTGAAATTGACGGCGGAGACCACCTGGCCCTGCGCCGCGCCGGCGCAGGCCTCGACCACCTGGGCATCCTCCAGCCCGAGGATCGCCGCCATGGCACCGGTGCCGGCAGGGACGGCTTCCTGCATGTAGCGGCCGCGCTCGGCCACCAGGGCCACGCCGTCGGCAAATGACAGGGCACCGGCACATACCAGTGCGGTGTATTCGCCCAGGCTGTGACCAGCCATGACCGCCGGCTGGGCGCCACCCTTCTGCTGCCACACGCGCCAGGCGGCAACGCCGGCGGTCAGCATGGCCGGCTGGGTGATGTGGGTCTGGTTCAGTTCATCGGCCGGGCCGTTCTGGGTCAGCTGCCACAGATCGTAACCGAGCACGGCGGAGGCCTCGGCGAAGGTGGTGCGCACCACATCGTGGGCCGCCCCCAGATCGGCCAGCATGCCGACGCTCTGGGAACCCTGGCCGGGAAAGACAAAGGCTAAAGACATGAAATCCCCCAGACGTTATCTTTTTTACAAAGCTCAAAACTGTCCGCAAATAAACGCAAATTCACGCGAATGGAAACCTGGTATTTGCGTCCATTCGCGTTCATTTGCGGACTTACGATTTTAACAACGGATTAGTAGCGCACCAGGGCCGAGCCCCAGGTGAAGCCGCCGCCGAAAGCTTCCAGCAGCAGGACATCGCCGCGCTGGATGCGGCCGTCGCGCACCGCGGCGTTCAGGGCCAGGGGCACCGACGCGGCCGAAGTGTTGCCGTGTTCGGCCACCGTCATCACCACGCGGTCCATGGTCATCTTCAGCTTCCGGGCTGTGGCCTGGATGATGCGGGTGTTGGCCTGATGTGGCACCAGCCAGTCCACCTCGCTCTTGTCCATGTTGTTGGCGGCCAGGGTTTCATCGACGATGCGGCCCAGGGTGTTGACCGCCATCTTGAACACTTCGTTGCCGCTCATCTCGATGTAGGGACCGGACTCCCCCTTCAGGCCTTCCGAAACGCCGCCGCTGGTGGTGAGCAACGCCTCATAGCTGCCGTCCGCATGCATGTGCGTGGAAAGGATGCCGGGCTCGTCGCTGGCCTGCAACACGACAGCGCCGGCACCGTCGCCGAACAGCACGCAGGTATTGCGGTCGGTCCAGTCGACGATACGCGACAGGGTTTCGGCACCGACCACCAGGGCGTTGCGCACGCCGCCGGCACGAATGAACTTGTCGGCCACGCCCAGGGCATAGACAAAGCCGGTGCACACCGCCTGAATGTCGAAGGCCGGGCAGCCGTGGATGTCGAGTCGTTGCTGCAACAGGCAGGCGGTGCTGGGAAATACGCGATCCGGCGTAGTGGTGGCGACGATGATCAGGTCGACCTCGTCGTAACCGATACCCGCCGCCTGCAAGGCCAGGCGGGACGCACGTTCAGCCAGGTCACAGGTGGTCTGGCCGTCGGCGGCGATGTGGCGTTCCTTGATGCCGGTACGATCGGTGATCCACTCGTCGGAGGTGTCGACCATTTTTTCCAGGTCGGCGTTGGTCAACACCTTGTCGGGCAGATAACCGCCTGTGCCGATAATGCGTGAATGTTTCAAACCGCGCGCCTTTCTTCCAACAGGGTTGTCAGTTGTTCCCGAATGCGCTCGGGCACGTTCTTGCGCACCTCCACCACCGCCTCATGAATGGCGCGGGTGTAGGCGAACACGTCGGCGCTGCCGTGGCTCTTGATCACGATGCCGCGCAGGCCGACCAGACTGGCGCCATTGTAGCTGCGTGGGTCGATGCGCGCACGGAAGGCCTTCAGCACCGGCAGGGCCACCAGGCCGGCCAGCCGCGTCAGCAGGTTGCGCTTGAACTCCTGGCGCATGTAATGGCTGATCATCTTGGCCACGCCCTCGCTCGCCTTGAGCGCCACATTGCCGATGAAACCGTCGCATACCACCACGTCCACGGTGCCCTTGTAGATGTCGTCGCCTTCGACGAAACCGACGTAGTTGAGGCCGCTCTGCTGCAGCAGGCGCGACGCCTCCTTCACCTGTTCGTTACCCTTGATTTCTTCCTCGCCGATATTGAGCAGACCGACGCTGGGCGATTCGATGTTGCCCACGGTCTGGGCCAGGACGGAACCCATGACGGCGAACTCGTACAGGTTCCCTGCGCCGCTGTCGATATTTGCGCCGAGATCGAGCACATAGGACTGGCCACGGATGGTGGGCAGCGCGGTGAGTATGGCCGGGCGGTCAATGCCGGGCAGGGTCTTGAGCACGAAGCGGGCTGTGGCCATCAGGGCGCCGGTGTTGCCGGCGCTGACGCAGGCCTGGGCGGCGCCGTCCTTCACCAGATTGATGGCGACGCGCATGGAGGAATCTTTCTTGTTGCGCAGGGCATGGGACGGCAGATCGTCCATGCTCACCGTCTGCGAGGCATGGTGCACGCGCAGGCGTTCACCGCTTGCCGCGGGGTGACGGCGCAGTTCCGCGTCGAGGATCTGCTGATCGCCGACCAGAATGATGGAGAGTTCGGGATGGGACTCGATGGCCTGCAGGGCGGCAGGGACCACGACGCCGGGGCCATGGTCGCCCCCCATGGCATCGAGCGCGATTGTCATTGTAGCCGTCATGGCGTTGGTCAGGAGCAGTTACAGGCGGACACGCAAAAGCGGCCTCAACGAACCGGTTCTACAGACAACCGGTACGCGAGGCCGCTCTCACCGTGACAGCACCTGATCTTATTCGCCCTTGACGTTCAGCACCTTGCGGCCACGATAGTAGCCATCGGGGCTGATGTGATGACGCAGGTGGGTTTCACCGGTGGTCGGTTCGATGGAGATGGCGCCCGCCTTCAGTGCATCGTGCGAACGGCGCATGTCGCGCTTGGAGCGGGTCTTGCGGTTTTGCTGAACAGCCATGGTGTTACCTCGTTAAAGAGCCTTACTAATGATTTTTAAGTCCGGCCAGGACCGCGAACGGATTTTCGCGCGCGCTCCCCGCCTTATTGTCCGTCCCCGCCTCCGTCGTCGCCGGCGCACATTCGTCTTCCTTGTGACGCGGCACTATGGGCAGGGAAAGAATCAATTCATCTTCCACAACCTCGCGCAGGAACAGGGGCTCCTCCGCGAAAAACAATGGCTCGTATATCGCCGGCAGGCGTTCCGCCTGCGCCTCGCTGGTTACCACACCGAGCAGGCGCTCCACTTCGATGGCATACTGCACCGGTCCGAGGCAGCGCTGGCAAACCAGGCTCACATCGGCATGCAGGCGCAGATGCATGAAGGTGCGGCGCTCGGCATCGATACCAAAATCCAGTTCCACCGCGACCTCGCCTTGCGGCGTCGCCAGCAGGGGCGCGAAGCGCTCCATCTCCGCCAGCGGCATGCGCCCGCGCAACTGTACGCCGGCGCGGGCCAGACGCAGCGGGTCGATATGTAAAGGCAGGCGCTCGTCCGACATAAGCCGGGCATATTACTCTGGAGCCCGGCTTTTTGTCAAAAGCATTCCACTCGGAAACTCCTTCTGATTCCGTAGCTTCCGCGTCAGGGATCACACTTTTGTCTTGACAAGACTGGGCGATTTCCCTAAATAGCATGGGGCAGAAAACGGCATATCCCCCTATGCCGTTTTTTTTGCCTTTTATTCACCCAAGGAGCTGGTGTGTACGACGTCCCTCGCCGAGGGCCGGTACACTAGACCCGGACCGGTCTGCCGCACTGGTATATATGGTGAGGGCGGCCGGTACGACAGCGAGAGCCGCCCGTGATAAAAAAAATCCTCATCGCCAACCGTGGCGAAATTGCCGTGCGCATTGTCCGCGCCTGCGCCGAGATGGGCATACGCTCCGTCGCGGTGTATGCCGAGGCGGACCGCCACGCCCTGCACGTCAAGAAGGCCGACGAGGCCTATAGCCTGGGCCCCGATACCGTCGCCGGCTATCTCAACGCCCATCGCCTGGTCAATCTGGCCGTCGCCACCGGTTGCGACGCCCTGCACCCCGGCTACGGTTTTCTTTCGGAAAATCCGGAACTTGCGGAAATCTGCAAACGCCGCGGCATCATATTCATCGGCCCTGAGGCCGAGGTCATCCGCCGCATGGGCGACAAGACCGCCGCCCGCGAGGCGATGATCGCCGCCGGCGTCCCGGTCACCCCGGGCTCCGACGGCAACGTGGAGTCCCTGGACCATGCCGTGGCCGTGGCCGCGACCCTGGGGTACCCCGTGATGCTCAAGGCCACCTCCGGCGGCGGCGGCCGCGGTATTCGTCGCTGTGAAAACGAGGACGAGCTGCGGCGCAATTTCTCCCGCGTGGTGTCCGAGGCCACCAAGGCCTTCGGCAGCGCCGAGGTCTTCCTGGAGAAGTGCATCGTCAATCCGCGCCACATCGAGGTGCAGATCCTGGCCGACAACCACGGCAACGTCATCCATCTCAACGAGCGCGACTGCTCCATCCAGCGCCGCCACCAGAAACTGATCGAAATCGCGCCCTCCCCCCAGCTCAGCCAGGAGCAGCGCGACTACGTCGGCGGACTGGCGGTCAAGGCCGCCGCCGCGGTGGGCTACCGCAATGCCGGCACCGTGGAGTTCCTGGTGGACAAGGACCAAACCATCTACTTCATGGAAATGAACACCCGCCTGCAGGTGGAGCACTGCGTCACCGAGGAAATCACCGGGGTGGACATCGTGCAGGAGCAGATCCGCGTCGCCGCCGGCCTGCCCTTGCGCCATGCCGGCCTCAACCTGCGGCCGCGCGGCTACGCCATGGAATTCCGCATCAACGCCGAAGACCCCAAGAACGGCTTCCTGCCCAGCTTCGGCAAGGTCACCCGCTACTTCGCGCCCGGCGGTCCCGGTGTGCGTACCGACGGCGCCCTCTATACCGGCTATGAGATTCCGCCCTATTACGACTCCATGTGCGTCAAGCTCATCGTCTGGGCGCCGGACTGGGAGTCGCTGATCAACCGCGCCCAGCGCGCCCTGCGCGACATCGCGGTGTACGGCATCAAGACCACCATTCCTTACTACCAGGAAATCCTCAAGAATGAGGAGTTCCGCAGCGGAAGCTTCGACACCAGCTTCGTCGATGCCCACCCGGAACTGGTGGATTACTCCATCAAACGGCCGCAGCGGGAAATCGCTGCCGCCATCGCCGCTTCCATCGTCGCCTCCATGGGGCTTTGAGCCCCGCCGCGCATCAAACTACGGGAACTGACACAATGCCCAAGGTTCACATCACCGAAACCGTACTGCGTGACGGCCACCAGTCGCTGATCGCCACCCGCATGCGCACCGAGGATATGCTGCCCATCTGCCCGAAGCTGGACCAGGCGGGTTTCTGGTCGCTGGAAGTCTGGGGCGGCGCCACCTTCGACGCCTGTCTGCGCTTCCTGAAAGAGGATCCGTGGGAGCGCCTGCGCACCCTGCGCCAAGCCCTGCCCAACACCCGCCTCCAGATGCTGCTGCGCGGCCAGAATCTGCTCGGCTACCGCCATTACTCCGACGACGTGGTGCGCGCCTTCGTCGAGCGTGCGGCCAGCAACGGCATCGACGTGTTCCGCATCTTCGACGCCCTCAACGACACCCGCAATCTTCGTACCGCCATCGAGGCGGTCAAGAAGCAGGACAAGCACGCCCAGGGCGCCATCAGCTACACCACCAGCCCGGTGCACGGCATTCCGCAGTTCGTCACCATGGCGAAGGAAATGGAGGCCATGGGCTGCGACAGTATCGCCATCAAGGATATGGCCGGCCTGCTCACGCCGAGCGCCACGGCCGAACTGGTCGACGCCCTGGTGGCCGCAGTGAAACTCCCCATCGCCGTGCATAGCCACGCGACCTCCGGGCTGGCCAGCATGTGCCAGCTCAAGGGCATCGAGCATGGCGCCGTGCACATCGACACCGCCATTTCCGCCTTTGCCGGCGGCACCTCGCATCCCCCCACCGAATCCATGGTGGCGGCCCTGCGCGGCACCGAATACGACACCGGCCTCGACCTGGCGCTGTTGCAGGAGATCGGTTTCTACTTCCACGAGGTGCGCAAGAAGTACCACCAGTACGAAAGCGAATACACCGGCATCGACACCCGGGTACAGATCAATCAGGTGCCGGGCGGGATGATCTCCAACCTGTCCAACCAGCTGCGCGAACAGGGCGCACTGGGCCGCATGAACGAGGTGCTGGCCGAGATCCCGCGCGTGCGCGAGGACCTGGGCTATCCCCCGCTGGTGACCCCCACCTCGCAGATCGTCGGCACCCAGGCGGTGCTCAACGTGCTGACCGGTGCCCGCTACAAGAACATCACCAATGAAGTGAAGTTCTATCTGCAGGGCCGTTACGGCAAGGCACCGGGCACGGTCAACTCCATGGTGCGCCAGCAGGCCATCGGCAACGAGGAAGTGATCGAATGCCGTCCCGCCGACCTGCTGAAGCCGGAACTGGACAACCTGCGCGATCAGGCCGGCGCCCTCGCACAGAGCGAGGAAGACGTGCTCACCTTCGCCATGTTCCCCGAAGTGGGACGCGAATTCCTGGAACAGCGTGAGAAGGGCGAACTGAAGCCGGAGCCGCTGGAGCCCATGCCGAGCGAGAACGGCCACATCAGCGCCGCGCCGACGGAATTCAACGTCACCATGCACGGCGAGACCTATCACATCAAGGTCACCGGCACCGGCCACAAGAACCGCCAGCAACGCCCCTTCTACATCACAGTGGACGGACAGCCCGAGGAGGTCAACGTCGAGACCCTCGAAGAGCTGTTCTCCGAGGTGACCGATGCCGCACCGGCCAAAAGCGGCAACGGCAGCAAGCGGCCGCGCGCCACCAAGCAGGGCCATGTCACCACATCCATGCCGGCGGCCATCGTCGAGGTCATGGTAAAGGTCGGTGACGAGGTCAAGGCCGGCACACCGCTGCTGGTCACCGAGGCAATGAAAATGGAGTCGGAGATCCAGGCTCCCGTCGCCGGCAAGGTGACGGCGGTGCACGTGGTCAAGGGCGACCGCGTCACCCCGGACGAAGCCCTGGTCGAGATCGATTAATTGAAGCTCATCCTTGCCTCTACCTCGCCCTACCGGCGCGAGTTGCTGACCCGTCTCGGCCTCGACTTCGGCACCGAGGCACCGGACGTCGACGAAACGCGCCTGCCGGGCGAAACGCCCAAGCAACTGGTACGCCGGCTGGCGGAAGCCAAGGCCCGTGCCGTAGCCAAGAACCACGCCGACGCTTTGATCATCGGTTCGGATCAGGTGGCCGTGCTAGGTGATCGCATACTGGGCAAGCCCGGCGATCACCAGACCGCCAGCCAGCAACTGGCCGCGGCCAGCGGCCGGCGCGTGACCTTTCTGACCGGCCTGTGCCTGTGCAACGGCAGGACCGGCCAGTGCCAGGTGGACGTGGTGCCTTATACCGTGGAATTTCGCGCGCTCAACGCCAAACAGATCGACAACTACCTGCGCCGCGAACAACCTTACAACTGCGCCGGCAGCTTCAAGTCGGAGGGATTGGGGATCACCCTGTTCCGCCGCATGGAGGGCGAAGACCCCAACGCCCTGATCGGCCTGCCGCTGATCAAGCTCATAGACATGTTGGGCGTTGAGGGTGTGAGCGTACTTTGATCAATTCAAAATTCAAAATTCAAAATTCAAAATTCAAGGAGAGCCTGGCTTGAGTTTTCTGAATTTTGAATCTTGAATCCTGAATTTGTTTATCTTATCTGTCCCATCCCCAGGGCAGTGCCCAGGCTGTTGGCCATTGCCGCACCCAGACTGGCGGCAAGGCGTTCGAAGTAGCGTGGACGCGGCGTGAAGTCCACGATGTTCTCGGCACCGATGACGTCGCGCGCCACCTGGCTGGCGCTGGCCAAACCGTCGACCAGTCCCAGCGCCATCCCCTGCTCCCCGGTCCAGACCAGACCACTGAACAACTGCGGGTCTTCCTTCAGGCGCTCGCCGCGTCCTTGCTTCACCGCCGTAATGAACTGCTGGTGGATGTCGCCCAGCAGGCTCTTGATGTGCTCCACGTCCTCGGGCCGTGACGGCGAGAAGGGATCGAGAAAACCCTTGTGTTCGCCGGCGGTGAGCAGGCGGCGCTCCACGCCCAGCTTGTCCATGGTGCCGACGAAACCGAAGCCGTTCATCAACACGCCGATGGAACCGACCACGCTGGCCTTGTTTGCATAGATTGAATCCGCCGCAGCCGCAATGTAGTAGCCGCCGGAGGCGCACATGTCGCTCACCACGGCATAGACGGGAATGGTGGGATGCTTTTCGCGCAGCCGCTTGATCTCGTCATAGACGTAGCCGGACTGCACCGGGCTGCCGCCGGGACTGTTGATGCGCAGAATGACGCCGGCGGTGTTCTTGTCGGCAAAGGCATTGCGCAGGCCGGTGACGATATTGTCGGCACTGGCGTCGGTGCCGTCGGCGATCACACCCTTCACCTCGACCAGGGCGGTGTGCCGGCCGATGGAAACGCCGCCGCCGCCCAGCCTGTCCGGCACCATCAACAGCAGCAGGGTAAACAGATAAACGAACAGCAGCGACTTGAACACGATGCTCCAGCGCCGCGCCCGGCGCTGCTCGTTGAGCGAGGCAAAGGCCAGGCGATTGACCAGCTCACGCTCCCAGGCGGGATCACTTCCATTCGTCTTTTGTTCAGTCGGTTCCATCGTCATGCGGTCCTGGTTCGGGATTCAGAATTCAAGATTCAAGATTCAAGATTCAAGATTCTGCAAAGGATTGATCGGCTTGTTCTGTCTTTCAACCTTGAATTTTGAATCTTGAATGTCGTCCTTCGCATTCAGCCAGGCGGGCAGATCGCCGATGCGATCCAGACAACCCAGCGGCTCATGCTTGAGCAGGCGTTCCGGGTGATGCACGCCATAGCTTACGCCCAGTGCGGCGGTGCGCGCATTGCGCGCCATCTCCATGTCGTACTCGGTGTCGCCGATCATCAACGTCGCCTGTGGTTCGGCACCGAGATGGTCCATCAGTTCCAGCAGCATCTGGGGGTGGGGCTTGGAACAGGTTTCATCCGCGCAGCGGGTGGCATGGAACAGCGGGCCGAGCCCGGTCTCCTCCAGCACCTTGTCCAGCCCGCGCCGTCCCTTGCCGGTGGCGACCGCCAGCAGGTAGCCCTCCGCCGCCAGCGTGCGCAGGGTTTCGGCGGCGCCTTCGAACAGGGTCGAGGGGGTGGGGTCGGCCACCAGGAAGTGATGGCGGTAACGCTCAACCACGGCCTGCAGCGTCGCGGCGTCGCTGCCCGGAAACAGGGTCTCGACGGCCTCCGCCAGGCCCAGCCCGATGATGTTGCGCAATGCGGACACCTCCCGGTGCGGCAGGCTCAAGTCTTTGATCGCCCCCTGCAGGCAGGCCACGATGCGGGCCTCGGAATCCATCAGGGTGCCGTCCCAGTCAAATACCAGCAGTTCGAATCTGCGCATTACTCCGCTTCCAGTCTGTCGATGACCGCGCGCAGCTCGTCCCCCAGGGGCGCGCTCACGCTGATCTCCTGCCCGCTTTCAGGCAGGGTGAAATTGAGGGCGCTGGCGTGGAGGAACAGCCGCTTCAGCCCGACCTCGGCCATGCGCCGGTTAAAGGTCTCGTCACCGTACTTGTCGTCGCCGGCGATGGGGTGACCGATGTGGGCCGCATGCACGCGCACCTGATGGGTGCGGCCGGTAATCAGCTCGGCCTCCACCAGGGTGGCGTCCTTATATATGGCGACGGGACGGAAGATGGTCAATGCCTCCTTGCCGTCGGGAGCCACCTTGACCATGCGCTCGCCGGACTGGGTCACGTTCTTGAGCAAGGGCGCTTCCACCCGGCGCTCACCGCCCTGCCAGCGTCCCTTGAGCAGGGCCAGGTAGCGCTTGTCGCTGCCGCCCTCGCGCAGCAGCTCGTGAAAGGCGCGCAGGACGCTGCGCTTCTTGGCGATGACGATGCAGCCCGAGGTGTCGCGGTCGAGGCGGTGGCCCAGCTCCAGGAACGGCGCCTCCGGCCGCAGGGCCCGCAGGGCCTCGATCAGCCCGTAGCTGAGCCCGCTGCCGCCGTGGACCGCGAGGCCGGAGGGCTTGTTCACCACCAGCAGCCCCTTGTCTTCATAGATGATGCTGCTGCTGACCCGCTCCAGCACCCGATCGCCCGGACGGGCCGGCGCCTCGGCCTCGGCCATGCGCAGCGGCGGGATACGGACGGCATCTCCGGCCTTTATGCGATATGTGGGTTTGATCCGGCCGCTATTGACCCGAACCTCGCCGGTGCGCAGGATGCGGTAGATGCGACTTTTCGGCACCCCCTTGAGCTGGGTCATGAGGTAATTATCGATGCGCTGGCCTTCGTCTCCGGCCCCCACTTCGATGATCCTGGCACTGGGCTGATCTGTCTGATTCATAAGCGAATGATACCAATTCGCAACGGTGATTGATGCATCTTTACATCGCTGATATAGTTGCACGCTGCCGTTCATGCAGCCGCACGCATTCTTCAAGCCAGACCGCGCGCTGCACTTCATGGCGGCGTCCCTGTCGGACGCAAGGTTATTTTGGTCCCCTCCCCGGACTGGCCGGAGGAAGGGTTAAAAGATGCAGTGGCGGGCATACCCCGTCACCCAAACAAGTAAGCGCTCCCGCAACCGGACAGAGGCCTGACCGGAACCGGGTGAGCGAGCCGGAGCCCCGCAGCACGGAGGCCCGCCGCCACCCCGGCTCCTGAGAGCTGCGCCTGTATCCGGATGGAGGTTGAGCGCCCGAGAGACAACGACATGAAACGCATGCTGATTAACGCAACTCAGCCCGAAGAGTTGCGTGTGGCGCTGGTCGACGGCCAGCGTCTGTACGACCTGGATATCGAAAGCACCGCCCGAGCCCAAAAGAAATCAAATATTTACAAAGGACGCATCACCCGCGTCGAACCCAGCCTGGAAGCCGCCTTCATTGATTACGGCGCCCAGCGCCACGGCTTTCTCCCCCTCAAGGAAATCTCCCGCAGCTACTTCCGGTCCGACGCCGATCTGTCCGGCCGCGTCAACATCAAGGACGTGCTGCGCGAAGGCCAGGAAGTGGTCGTGCAGGTGGAGAAGGAAGAGCGCGGCAACAAAGGTGCTGCCCTCACCACCTTCATCAGCCTGGCCGGCCGCTATCTGGTCCTGATGCCCAACAACCCGCGCGCCGGCGGCGTGTCACGCCGCATCGAAGGCGAAGACCGCAGCGAAATGCGCGATACCATGAGCCAGCTCACCATTCCCGAGGACATGGGGCTGATCATCCGTACCGCCGGCGTGGGCAAGAGCGCCGAAGAGCTGCAATGGGACATGGACTACCTGCTCCAGGTGTGGAGCTCCATCGAGTCCGCCGCCCAGGAGCGCCAGGCGCCCTTCCTGATCTACCAGGAAAGCAACGTCATCATCCGCGCCATCCGCGACTACCTGCGCAACGACATCAACGAAATCCTGGTGGACGAGCCCGGCGTGTTCGAGCAGGGCCGCGACTTCATGAAGCAGGTCATGCCGCAGCACCTGAACAAGCTCAAGCTGTATCAGGACAAGGTTCCCCTGTTCACCCGCTACCAGATTGAAAGCCAGATCGAGTCCGCCTTCACCCGTGAGGTGCAGCTGCCCTCCGGCGGTGCCCTGGTCATCGACCACACCGAGGCGCTGATCTCCATCGACATCAACTCCGCCCGCGCCACCAAGGGCGGCGACATCGAGGAAACCGCCCTCAACACCAACCTGGAGGCGGCCGACGAGGTCGCCCGCCAGCTGCGCCTGCGCGACCTGGGCGGCCTCATCGTCATCGATTTCATCGACATGACCCCGGCCAAGAACCAGCGCGAGGTGGAAAACCGCCTGCGCGACGCCCTCAAGCAGGATCGCGCCCGCGTCCAGGTGGGACGTATCTCCCGCTTCGGCCTGCTGGAAATGTCCCGCCAGCGCCTGCGTCCGTCCCTGGGCGAGTCCAGCCAAGTGGTGTGCCCGCGCTGCCGCGGCCAGGGCACCATCCGCGGCGTCGAATCCCTGGCCCTCTCCATCCTCCGCATCATCGAGGAAGAGGCCATGAAGGACAAAACCGGCAAGGTGCTGGCGCAGCTGCCGGTGTCGGTGGCCAGCTTCCTGCTCAACGAGAAGCGCCACGTCCTCAATGCCATCGAGGAGCGCCAGAACGTGCAGGTGGTGCTGGTGCCCAACCCGCATCTGGACACCCCGGCCTACGAGGTGGAGCGCATCCGCAGCGACGACATGGAGCAAACACCGCGCCCCCGTCCCAGCTACGAACTCATCACCCGGCCGGAAGAAACCGCAGAAGCCACCGGCGAGACGCCCAAGCTGCGCGCCGAGGAGCCGGCGGTGAAATCCGTCATCCCGGCCGCCGCGCCGAGCCCGTTGGGCGCCGTGGCCGAAGCCGCACCCAGCCAGCCCGGCCTGCTGCGCCGCCTGTTCGGCAGCCTGTTTGGTGCGGCGGAAAAAGCCGCCGAGGAAGAGAAGCCGGCCCGCGCCGAACCGCGCCGCGAGCGCCCCCAGCAGTCGTCGCGCCGCAACCAGGGCGAAGGCCGTGGTGAACGTGACCGCGGTGAGCGTGGCGAGCGGGGTGAACGCGCGGAACGCGGTGAGCGTGGAGAACGTGGCGAACGCGGCCGTGACAAGGGCCGCCAGCAGCGCAATGCCCAGCCGCAGCAGCCCCGTCCGCCCCGTCAGCCGCGCCCGGTCAGCGAAGAGGAAGTGCCGGCCGCCGCAGCGACCGAGCAGGAAGCCGCTGCCGCCGCAAGCGATGTACCGCGCCCGGCCGAGGGCGAACAGCAGCCGCGCGAGGAGCGCAGCGGATCGCGCCGTGGCCGTCGTGGCGGCCGCCGTCGCCGCCGCTCCGCCGGTGACGACGCGGAAGCGACCGGTAACGAGCAGCAGAATGAGCAGGAAAGCGAAGCGGCGCAGGGTGACGAAGAGGCAGCGCCGCGTCAGCCGCGGGAGGAACGCACTTCCGCACCGCGCGAGCCGCAGCCTGCCGTAGAGGCCGATGCCGCGCCCGCCGCACAGCCGGCCGCGCCGGCAGTAGAGACGCCCCGTGCCGAAGAACCGAAGCCGGCCGTACCGGCGCCGGCTGCGCCGGAACCGCGCGACGAAACGCCGCCGCCCGCTCCCCAGGAGCAGCCCCGGCCCGCGCCCGCATTGCAGCAGGTGGAAACCGTCATGCCCGCGGCACCGGCTGTCGAAAAACCGGCCGAACCGGCACCGCAGCCGCGCGAGGAAGTGAAGGCGGCCCCCACCCCTGCACCCGCTCCGGCGCCGGAGGCAGCCCCGGCAGTAGAGACTCCGCGCGAGGAGCCGAGCCAGACCCCGCCGCAGACCAGCCTGTTCCCCGCTGAGGAAAAGGACGAGTCGAAGAGCTGAGACAGGACTTCAGCCACGCAATAAAAAACGGGGAGCCTGGCTCCCCGCTTTTTTTTTTGCAGACCGGCTGCTGCTGAGCCGCCGGATTTCCCCAAGGCGTCGCCGTCGGCGTCAGATCCCGTGCCGGCTGCGGATGTCGGCCAGCAGGCCCTGCGCCGCCGCCTCCACCAGATCGAATACCTGTTCGAATCCATCGGCGCCGCCGTAGTACGGGTCCGGCACCTCGCGCTCGGCCAGCTGCGGCGCGAACTCCAGGAACAGGTGCAGCTTGTGCTCCTTGCCCTCCGGCGACAGCGCAGCCAGCAGCGCGTGATTGTCGCGGTCCATGGCCAGGATGTAGTCGAAAACCTCGAAATCCTCGCGCAGCGCCTTGCGTGCCCGCTGCCCGCTCAGGTCGATACCGCGGCGGCGCGCGGTCTGCTGCGCCCGGCTGTCCGGCGGGTTACCCACGTGATAGGCGTGGGTGCCGGCGGAGTCCACCATGACGCGATCCGCCAGCCCCGCCTCGCGCACCAGATGCTCGAAATAGCCGTGCGCCATGGGGGAGCGGCAGATATTGCCCATGCACACGAATAGAACCTTCACCATGTCATTCACCACCTGTTTCCACTACACTCAATAGCCTAGCGCACAACTAGGTCATAACTACCATGGATTGCGTCAACCTGTCCCTGAACCAGCTGCGCAGCCTCATCGGCGAACCGGTGTCGCACCGGGGCAGCCCGTGTCACATCATCGAAGTGCTGGCCGACGGCCCCTCGCTGGTGTTGCAGGACACCAGCAGCACCGAGTTGCAGGACAACCAGTACGGTGAACCGGGCCGCCGAGTGCCGCGCACCTACGTCGTGCCCCTGCTGGACGATACGGGTGCGGACATCCACCCGGATTTCGCCCGTCTGGGGCTGCTCGCCTGCGACTGAGCGGCTATCCGGCCGCCCCGGCTATCACCCGCCGCACCCGTTCCAGATCCTCCGGGGTATCGACTCCCGGGGCCGGCAGGACTGCGGCCTCGGCCACGTGGATGCGGGCGCCGTGCCACAGCACGCGCAACTGCTCCAGTACCTCCATCCGCTCCAGCGCGCAGGGTTCCAGCGTCACATAACGTTTGAGAAAGCCCACGCGGTAGGCGTACAGACCGAGGTGGCGGTAATGCAGGGCCTGGACCGGCAACTCCTCCGTGGTTACGGCGAAGGCATCGCGATCCCACGGGATCACCGCGCGACTGAAGTACAGCGCCATGCCCTCGCGATCCATCACCACTTTCACGGCATGGGGGTCGAACAACTCGGCGGCGGTGTGGATGCGCGTGCACAGCGTCGCAACCGCCGCGTGGCCGTGGAGCGCCAGGTTGTCCGCCACCTGCCTGAGCAGTTCGGGCGGCATCAGCGGCTCATCCCCTTGCAGGTTGACCACGATCTCCTCGTCGCCGTAACCCAGCCGCTGGGCCGCTTCGGCCAGGCGCTCGCTGCCGGAACTGTGCTCCGGCGCGGTCATGCATACCTCGGCACCGAAACTGCGCGCGGCCGCTTCGATGCGCGCATCGTCGGTGGCGATCACCACGCTCGCCGCGCCGCTGGCCAGCGCCTGCTCGTAAACCCGTTGCAGCATGGGCTTGCCGCCGATGTCCAGCAGCGGCTTGCCCGGCAGGCGCGTGGAGGCGTAGCGGGCGGGAATCAGGACCCGAAAGGACAAGTCAGACCTCCTCGTCCGGCGCCAGCCGGCGCGCCTCGTCCTCCAGCATCACCGGGATGTCGTCGCGGATCGGATAGGCCAGGCGGTCGGCCTTGCAGATCAGCTCCTCGCGATCCTTCTTGTACAGCAACGGCCCCTTGCACAGCGGGCACACCAGTATGTCGAGCAACTTCTTGTCCATTATTCACCTCGCCAAAAGGGAGAGCAGACGCGCGCCGAAAGTATCGGGCAGACAGGCACTCACCGCGACGCTCCACAAATGATCGTCGCCGTAAGCGCGGCATTTTACGCCATCCTTGGCCGTCATCAGCACCGGCAGCCCGTCGCCGAACTGTACGTCGGCCACCGTGTAGCGGTAATGATCGGGAAAGGCGTGTTCAATCACTTCGATGCCGTGATCGCGCAGCAGGCGGAAGAAACGCGGCGGATTGCCGATGCCGGCGACGGCATGCACCGTGCGGCCGCGAAAATCCTCAAGGCTGCGCGCGCTGCCGTCGCGCAGGTGCGTCACGGCGCCGGGCTGCAACTCCATCAGGTGTTCGCCCTCCTCCGCCCGGCCGTTACCCACGCGCAGATCGACGCTGCCGAGTCGATCCGGCGCCTCGCGCAGCGGCCCGGCGGGCAGGCAGAAGCCGTTGCCGAGGCGGCGCTCGCCGTCGAGTACGGCAATCTCCACGTCGCGCGCCAGGCGGTAGTGCTGCAAGCCGTCGTCGGAAATCAGGATGTCGCAATCGTGCTGCTGCAACAGCAGCCGGGCCGCCGCCACGCGGTCGGGACCGACCGCCATGGGACTGCCGGCGAGCTGGGCGATGAGCACCGGCTCGTCGCCTACAAGACGCGGATCGGAGTCCGCCTCCACCGGCTGCGGCCACTGGGCGGCGAGGCCGCCGTAGCCGCGGCTGATGATGCCGGGCCGACGGCCCTGCTGGCGCAGGAACTGCGCCAGCCAGATCACCAGCGGCGTCTTGCCGCTGCCGCCGACGGTGATGTTGCCCACCACCACCAGCGGCACCGGCAGGCGTTCGCTTTGCAGCCAGCCCTGCCGATAGGCCAGGCGACGCAGCGCCACCAGCAGGCAGAACAGCCACGACAGCGGCAGCAGCAACAGCGCGACCGGGTTGAGGCTATACCAATAGTGATCGAGTCGCTTCATGCGCGGTTCTCATTGCGATGGCGACGACAAGCAAAACAATAGCTCCGCAAATAAACGCGAATGGACGCAAATCTATGACACCTGATCGTTGATTTGCGTTTATTGGCGTTCATTTGCGGACTGCTTTCTCACCTGTCCTAATTAGTCATCCTTCGCCGTGCGCGACGGCGGCGTCGTCGCGGAACTGCAAATTGTGCAGCGCGGCATAATGGCCGTTGCGCGCCAGCAGCTCGCGGTGCTTGCCCGCCTCGACGATGCGCCCCTTCTCCATCACCGCGATGAGATCGGCGCCTTCGATGGTCGACAGGCGGTGGGCGATGACCAGGGTGGTGCGGTTCTTCATCAGGGCTTCCAGCGCCTGCTGGATGTGGCGTTCGGAATGGGTGTCCAGCGCCGAGGTGGCCTCGTCGAGGATCAGGATCGGCGCATCCTTGAGCAGGGCGCGGGCGATGGCAATACGCTGGCGCTGGCCGCCGGACAGAAGCACGCCGTTTTCACCCACCAGGGTATCGAGCCCCAGCGGCAGATCGCGGATGAACTCCATGGCGTGGGCCGCCTCGGCGGCGCGCTCCACTTCGCTGCGCGCCACGCCGCTCATGCGGCCGTAGGCGATGTTGTGTTCGATGGTGTCGTTGAACAGCACGATGTGCTGGCTCACCAGGGCAATCTGATCGCGCAGGCTTTCCAGTTCCAGATCGCGGATATCGATGCCGTCGAGCAGGATCCGGCCGCGCTGCACATCGTAGAAGCGCGGCAGCAACCCGACCATGGTGGACTTGCCGCTGCCGGAGCGGCCGACCAAGGCCACGGTCTGGCCCGGTGCGATGTTCAGGTTCACCTCGTGCAGCACCGGTGCTTGTTCGTCATTGTAGTGGAAGGTGACGTCGCGGTACTCCACCGCACCGCGGGCACGTTCGAGGCGCTGCTTGCCCTCGTCCACTTCCAGCGGAGTGTCGAGAAAACCGAAAATGCTCTCCGCCGCCGCCAGGCCGCGCTGCAACACCACGGTAACGCGCGTCAGCCGCTTGGTCGGCGCATACATCATCATCATCGCCGCGAGGAAGGAGACGAAGGAACCCGGCGTGATCTTGTCCAGCATCGAATCCATGGTGGCGACATAGATGATGCCGGCGGATGCCGAGGCGGCAATGAACTGCACGATGGGCACGCTGGCGGCGACATTGGATTCCAGGCGCAGGGTCAGGCGGCGGTTGCGCTCGTTGGCCTCGTCGAAGCGCGCGGTTTCGTAGGCCTGGCCGCCGAAGGTCTTCACCACCCGCTGCGCCTCGATGGCCTCTTCCGCCACGTGGGCAACGTCCCCCACCGAGTGCTGGATACGCGAGCTGTAGCGGCGCGCATGGCCGCTGATGGTGTTGATCACCTTGGCGATGATCGGCGCGCCCAGAAACAGAATCAGCGCCAGCTGCCAGTTGAGGTAGAGCATCCAGCCGAGCAGCGCGATGACGGTCAGCGTGTCGCGGATCAGCACGCTGACGGCTTCGGTGCTGGCCATGGACACCTGCTCCACGTCGTAGATCAGCTTGGAGATGAGGTTACCGGAGGCGGTGCTGTCGAAATACACCACCGGCAGCTTGAGCAGGCGGCGGAACATCTCGCCGCGCAGCGTCTTGATCACCCGCCGCGCCACCCATTGCATACCCATGGACGCGCCGTAGCTGGCGATGCCGTTGAACAGAAACAGCACGATCATCACCACCGGCGCCCACTTGATCACCGCGCTGTCGCGCTCGACGAAGGTACCGTCCATCATCGGCTTGATCAGCGCGGCAAAGGCCGCCTCGCAGGCGGCGACGACGATGAGGGCCAGCGAGGCAATGAGAAATACGCGCCAGTGCGGCAGCACGTAGCGCAGCAGGCGGCGGTAGAGGTGCAGCGACTCTCCCGGCAGCGATTTTTTCGACATGGGCCTAGTTGCCCTCGGCCGGCTGGCTGGTGGCGAAGGTCAGGTGCACGAAGCCCAGCTGGCGCGCGGCATCCATGGCGGTGATCACCGCCTGGTGCGGCGTGCGCCGGTCGGCGCTCAGGATCACCTGCGGCTTGGCCTCGTCGCCGGCGGCCTTGGCGATGGCCTGCTTGAGCGTCTCCAGCCTGGTGTTGATCACTTCCTGCTGGTTGACGAAGAAACGGCCCTCGCCGTCGATGCTGATCTCCACCACCTTGCGCTCGCTCTCGAGGATTTCGCCGGTGGCCTCGGGCAGCTCGATGCTGATCTCGGTCTCGCGATTGAAGGTGGTCGACACCATGAAGAAGATCAGCAGCAGAAACACCACGTCGATGAGCGGCGTCAGGTTGACATCCGGCTCTTCACGCTTGTTGGGCTGGAACTTCATCCCGCGGCATCTCCCGCCTCGCGCTCGCCGTGGATCACTTCCACCAGCTTGAGCGCCTCCTCCTCCATCTTCAGCACCAGGGCATCCACCTTGCCGCGGAAGTAGCGGTAGAACATCAGGCTGGGAATGGCGACGGTAAGACCGGCGGCAGTGGTGATCAGGGCCTCGGAGATACCGCCGGCGAGCACGCCTGGGTTGCCCACGCCCTGGGTGGTGATGGCGGTGAATACCTTGATCATGCCCAGTACGGTACCGAGCAGGCCGAGCAGCGGCGAAATGGAGGCGATGGTGCCCAGGGTGTTGAGGTAGCGCTCCAGTTCCAGCACCACCTGGCGCCCGGTCTCCTCCAGGCTCTCCTTCATCACCTCGCGGCTGTGCGCCATGTTGAGCAGGCCGGAGGCCAGCACCCGGCCCAGCGGCGAGCTGTTGCGCAAAGCCAGCACCCGTTCCTGGGACAGCTGGTTGTTCTTGCGCCAGTGCCACACCTGGGCCACCAGGTTGCGCGGGGTCACCTTGTCCTGGCGCAGGCTCCAGAAGCGCTCGCCGATGATGGCCAGGGCGGCGATGGAACAGAGGATGATCGGCACCATCAGCCAGCCGCCGGCAACAATAATTTCAAACACCCGATATTCCCCTTAAATTACGGCCACAAAAAGTGGCGACACTGTATCAAATGTGGCCCGCGGTAGGAACGGCGCGCCGCGGCCCGCCGGACTCAGTCGCTGAACCAGTAGCGCCGCGCCTGCTGCCGCCAGGACTCCAGCACCACGCCGTCCGCCGTGAGTCGCACGGTTATGGCCCCCTCCGCCGCCGTGGTGTGCGGCTCGGTCCCGGCGCTGCGGTAACGCGCCGCCACGGCCGGATGCGGGAAGCCGTAGCGGTTGCGGTAGCCTATCGAAAACAGCACGTGGCGCGCTGCCACAGCCGTCACGAACGGCGGCGAAGACGAGGTCCGGCTGCCGTGATGCGGCGCCACCAACACGTCCGTCTTCAATTTTTCCGGCACCCGGGCCAGCAGTTCCCCTTCCGCCGCCGCCTCGATGTCGCCGCTCAGCAGCACGCTGCCGGCAGTACCGGCGATGCGCAGCACGCAGGAACTGTCGTTGCCCTTGTCGCCCTCTTCCTCGGGCGGTGGATACAACAGTTGGAAATCGACACCGTCCCAGCGCCATCCCTGGCCGCGGCGGCAGATATCCGCGCCGATCCCGGCGGCAGGCCCGGCACCGCTGCTGAGCGTGCGCCCCACCGGCAGCGCGGCCAGCACCGCCGCAAGACCGCCGGCGTGATCGCTGTCGCCGTGGCTCAGGATCAGCGTGTCGATGCGTTTGATGCCGAAGTGGCGCAGCAGCGGGACGATCACCATTTCCCCGGCATCGGAGTCGGGACCATAGCGCGGCCCGGTGTCATACAGCAGCACGTGCTCCGCAGTGCGCACCAGCACCGCCAGCCCCTGCCCCACGTCCAGCACCGTCATCTCGGCCTCGCCCGGCACCGGTGCCGACGGTTTCACCAGCAGCATCGGCAACAGCCAGAACAGGCCCAGCCAGCGCGCCGGCCAGCCGCGCGGCGCCAGCAGCCAGGCCAGACCGAGCAGGGCCGGCACCACAGTCCATGGCGCCGCCGCCAACACGCTCCACTCCTGCGGCGCCAGGCCGGCGCAAAACTCCAGCCACCACCACAACACGTCCAGGGCGAGCAGGGCCAGGTGCAGTACGGCTGCGGCAGCTCCCGGTAGCCACGGCGCCAGTGCCGTGCCCAGCAACACCAGGGGCACCACCAGCAGCGACACCCAGGGCACCGCCGGCAGGTTGGCCAGGGGCGCCACCAGCGGCACCTGCTGGAACCACACTGCCAGCAGCGGCGCCAGCCCCGCCGCCACCAGCAGTTGCACCCGGCCCCAGCGCCACCACCAGCCGCCGGTGCCGAGTCGTGCCCCCATGCCGTAGAGGATCACCGCCACCGCGCCGAAGGACAGCCAGAAACCCGGCGCCAGCGCCGCCAGCGGATCGAGGAACAGCACCGCCAGCAGGGCCAGGGCCAGCACCCGCGACGGCCGCGGCGTGCGCTGCCCCAGCAGTGCCAGCATGGCCACCGCCACCATGATCAGGGCACGCCGGGTGGGGATGGAAAAGCCTGCCAGGGCCGCGTACAGCAAGGCGGCGACGAGGGCCGCCAGCGCGGCGGCCTTGGGCGAGGGCAGGAACTCGGGCCAGGGCCAGAAACGGCGCACCAGGAAAAACAGCAGGCCGGCGATGATGCCGATGTGCAGGCCGGAAATGGCGACTAGGTGATTGGTGCCGGTCGCCCGCAGCAACTGCCACTGCTGCGGTGATATCCCCTGCCGCTCGCCCAGGGCCAGTGCCGCCAGCAGGCCGCCGAGCGCATGGTCACCGGCCAGCGCCTTCAGCCGGCCATGCAACTGCTGGCGCAAACGCTGCAGAGGATAATCGCCGCTGTCCGTCGCCAGCAGAACCGTGTCCGGCCCCGGACGCACGTAGCCGGTGGCGCGCAGGCCTTGTTGATAGAGCCAGCCTTCGTAATCGAAGCTGCCGGGATTCATCATGCCGTGGGGACGCTTCAGACGCACCTGCAAACGCCAGCGCTGCCCTGCCTGCAAGGGCGGCATGGGCGCGTACCAGGCCAGCCGCACCCGGCCGGGCGGCGGCAGCTCGCTGCCGCCGTGAGACATACGCGAGGTCTCCAGCAGGAAGCGGGTGCGCTGCGTATCGGCCTCGGGAACGGCGGCGATGACTCCCTCGAGCAGCAGGTCCTCGCCCTCCAGCGTCGCCGGCAGATGCTGCTGCAACACGGTGACGGCACCCAGCCAGGCCCAGAGCACACCGGCGGCGGCCGTCGCCGCGAGCCGCGCCCACAGGCGCCGCTGCGGCGGGACCAGCCAGGGCAGCGTCAGTGCGGGCAGCAGGACCGCCAGCCAGGGCGTTGCAGGCAGATCCGCCTGCATCTGGAAAACGACAATACCGAAAAGAAAGGCCAGCGTCCCTGCGACCATGTTTCTTGTCCCCGGCTGATTGTGGATAATAGGCGCGCCCGTTCAGCCCAGGCGTACTTCCCGCCCCAAATGCCGAAAAAATTTCTCAAACGCCTTATGCCGGATCACCGGGTGATCCGCGAACACAAGCACCTGCGCATCTTCGGTACCCTGCTGCACGACCCGAACCTGTTCCACCTCAACCGCCGTTCCGCCTCGGGGGCCTTCGCCAACGGCCTGTTCTGGGCCTTCATACCGATGCCGCTGCAAATGCTGCCGGCGTCGCTGTTCGCCATCCTGTTCCGCGTCAACCTGCCGCTGTCCATCGCCCTGGTGTGGGTCACCAACCCGATCACCATGCCGCCGATCTTCTACTTCTGCTACAAGGTGGGCAGCTGGCTGCTGGGCGTGCCGGTGCACCCGATGGAATTCGAGGTGAGCTGGGAATGGCTGAGCACGGAGCTGTCCCTCATCTGGCAACCCTTCCTGCTCGGCTGCCTGATCATGGCCACCCTCAGCAGCCTGCTCGGCTACTTCTGCGTGCGCGGCCTGTGGCGCCTGCACCTGATCCGCCACCTGCAACACAAGAAGCGCGAGCGGGAACTGCGCAAGACTTTTGAAAATAAACCGTAGGAGCGAATCGTATTCGCGATTGTCCATGTGTACTGACCGCCGGTCGCGAATACGATTCGCTCCTACATAACAATCCTGCCGTCCTCCAGCCTGAGAATGCGGTGCATGCGCGCCGCCAGCCCCATGTCGTGGGTCACCACCACGAAGCTGGTCTGGAGCTCCTCGTTCAGCTCCAGCATCAGGCCGTACACCTGTTCCGCCGTGTGCTGATCCAGGTTGCCGGTCGGCTCGTCCGCCAGCACGCACTGCGGCCGGGTCACCAGGGCGCGGGCCAGGGCGGCACGCTGGCGTTCGCCGCCGGACAGCTCGCCCGGCTTGTGGCTCAGGCGGTGACCGAGGCCGACGCGCTGCAGCAACTCCGTGGCGCGTTGCGCGGACTCATCCACCCGCGCGCCGCCGATGAGCAGCGGCATCGCCACGTTTTCCAGTGCGCTGAATTCCGGCAGCAGGTGATGGAACTGGTAGACGAAGCCCAGGGCGCGGTTGCGCAGACGGCCGCGCGCGGCCTCACCCAGGCGGGCCATGTCCTGCCCCGCCACCTCGACGCGGCCTGCACTGGGCAACTCCAGTCCGCCGAGCAAGTGCAGCAGCGTGCTCTTGCCGGAACCGGAGGCGCCCACCACGGCGACACGCTCGCCGCGCGCCACGCCCAGAGTCACCTCGCGCAGGACTTCCACCGCCTGCGGACCTTCGGTATAGGTCTTGCCCAGGCCATGACAGGACAGCACCGTCTCACTCATAGCGCAGAGCCTCCGCCGGCTGGGTGCGCGCAGCGCTCCAGGCCGGATACAGCGTGGCGACGATGCTGAGCAGGAAGGACACCACGGCGATGCGGCCCACATCGCCCCAGACCAGCTGCGAGGGCAGCTTGCTGATGTAATACACGTCAGCCGGCAGGAACTGCACGGAGAACAGCCGCTCGATGGCAGGCACGATGGTCTCCACGTTGAGCGCCAGGGCGATGCCGCCCACCACGCCGAACAGGGTGCCGATGAAGCCGATCACCGTGCCCTGCACCATGAACACCCCCATCACCCCGTTGGGCGACAGGCCCAGGGTGCGCAGAATGGCGATATCGGTCTTCTTGTCGGTCACCACCATCACCA